>Ga0209359_10000180_pt1 | contig 14594 bp, 11 predicted proteins | sample MarorgKNORR_S2LV_FD_188224 | JGI IMG/M metagenome (GOLD analysis project Ga0209359, IMG submission 188224) | Marine microbial communities from the Southern Atlantic Ocean, analyzing organic carbon cycling - Surface_A/KNORR_S2/LV (SPAdes) (version 2) | ecosystem: Environmental > Aquatic > Marine... | reverse complement strand
AACGTCATCTGATGACGAAGAAGTGTTTGAACTAAAATCTTTAGAGCTTGCAGCAACAACTGATGGAATAAATTCAATATCACCTCTTTGTTGTCTTGGAGGTTCAATATTTTCTAAAAATCCTAATTGACAGGTTTGACATTCTATACCTTCAACTCTCGAAGTCCAATAAACATATCTGGTTAATTCATCTTCAAGCGTAAATCCACGCCCAAAATCAACTCTCCACGTTTGTATCGGCGCTATAGAGTATCGTAAGCTTGAAAATGGAATAACAAGCTCAACTTCATACCTATCTTCAAAAATAGTGACTTTTGATTCATAAACAAGATCTAAAGATTGATCAAAACCATATGTAGCTCTTCCATCAATTTGAGCACCACCAGCACTAACTCCTAAACCATATGTAAGTGATTCATCATCAAATGCATCTATATTTATCCATACTCTATCATCTTTTTCATCAAGATTATCTCTTTTAGTAATACTATATCTTAAATCTTCTTTATTGACATATGCCTTATATCCGACATACAGAAAAGTATCATCATACAATAATCTTGCTTCTGTTTTTAAGTCTGAAGGTTGTCCTTGAAAAGTTCCGGAACCATTAAAATTCGTTGCAACTTGAGCCATTGACCATTCGTTATCATCGACGATTCCATCAAAATTAATTGGTTGATCAATTTTTATTGGCTTGTATATAGGTCTTTCAGTTAAATCTTTGAAAGATTGACCAAATACAGTGGAAATAAATATTAAAGTAATTAAAAAAATTTTCATTTAGCGTGTAATTATAAGTAAAAAAAAGTATAAAAAATATACTAATTATTTGACTGAAAGAGTTAGGAAAAGTTCCTTAAAAAGAGAACGCCCGAATGACAGAGTATCGGGCGTTCGATTACTTTAAAAGGCCTAAGAGTAAAATGCAATGAAGACAACCTTAAAAAGTATAATCAACTCCTAATGAAAAGCTACGAGGCATTGTTGGTCTTGCGCCATAAGGACGTCTTGCCGCTATGCCATCATTATCCATAAAGTTGTTAATACCAACTGAAAGTCGAATATTATCTTGGAGAGCATATCTCATTCCAAGATCAATAATTGTTAGTTCATCAGTTGCATTTGAGCCTGAAATAGTTCCAGAACCAGCAACTGTTCTCATTTCTGATGTTTTCTTCATACTAATATTTGCTGAAAGCTTATCTACATTTAATCCAAGATTTAATGAAATTATTCTATCTGGAAGATATGGTAATTCATCTCCTTTTGATACATCGCCCCAAAATCCGTCAAATGATTCTTGAAATTCAGAGTTTGTGCTTGTCCATGACAATTCAAATGGCATTTTAACTCTGCCATTATCTACAAGGATTCTTCTTAGATATAGCTCAAAACCTGAAATATCTACAGCACCGCCATTGAATAGCTCATCTGAACCACCACCTGAAGCTGCAGTATCTGCGCCTAATAGATTGTCATAGCTATTCATAAATAAAGTGAATTCTAAGCTATTTAAACCTTGATTAGATTTGAAACCAATTTCAGTATTCAAACTTGTTTCTGGATCAACTGCTTTATCAGTTACTCCAGATGTACCTGGTCCTGGAGGAGCAAATCCTTTATGAACTCCAACTGAAACAGTTTGAAATTCATTAATAGCATACTCAACACCAATACCTGGAACAACAACATCTATAGTATGTTTTCTTTCTGATGGAGCCTCAGATCTATCAGGGTCTGTCTTGCCCCAATCATCTCTCATAACTGTAATTTCTTCATACCTGGCACCAGCCGTAACAGTCATCGCTCCAGTAGTAAATCTATCTTCAACAAAAAGAGCAGTTGCTTCAGCAGAATCAATTCTGTTAGAATCTGAACCTTTTGTTGCTTGAGTTGTCATTACTAGTTTACCGTTTTGCATTGCATAACGATCTTCCCACTGAAATCTATCCATTTCATCATTGTGAATTCTTACTCCAGCTTGAATATCATGTGCACCTGCACTCACGTTTAAAACTGCTTGAACACCAGATGAATAATATTCTCTATTATTAGCTTTAATTCTATAAGCATCGTCTGCACTATTTTGTGCATCCATTAATAGATAAAATTCATTCCAACCGTCCGTAGTTGGTTTTGTGATTGAACTTAAGCTCATTCCATTCACTTTATTCAACTTATACCAGTTTCTAGCAAAATCATTACTATATCCGACAATAGCTAAACTCATGTTATCATTAAGCTTTGCAGCATATGATAACATAACTTGTGAATGATCAGCATCCATTTCATCTAGAGCTGTTGCTCTATATCTACGTAATGGATTATCGCTGAAATCACTGTCTGTTAAACCTAAATAGGTTTCATCTGATATTTCATCAGTCATAGAATATTTAAATTCTAAAGCATGTGACTCACTGAAACTATATCTTAATTTTGTCATAAAATCAGTCTTAGAATATCCAGTGTCTCCCCCGCCATCAAGTTCTTTGAAACCATCTGTTTTATCTGAATACAACTCAATTAAGTAAGCAAAATTACCTAATACATCTCCAGATCTAACCTGCATAAGTGTTTTACCATAACTTCCCATATCTACTGACACAGAGTTAAGTTTTGAAGTTGGTATAGATGTAGAAATATAATTCAATGAACCACCAGTAGTAAATGGACCGTGCTTAATTTGCGTAGATCCTTTTCTTACCTCAATAGATTCCATTCTACCTGCTGTTGGTGAATAATAAGCTGCCGGTGAAGCATATGGAGCTGGAGCAATTAATACACCATCTTCCATAACATTAAGTTTTTCCATTCTTAATGAACCACTACCTCTAAGACCAATGTTAGGTCTTAGACCTAAACCATCTTCTTCTGAAATATATACACCTGGAATTCTACCAACAATTCGGTGAATATCAGTGTATCTAAATTGATCTAACTCAGATTTACTAACCACATCACTAGGCTCAGCATTTCTTAGGAACATTCCAGAAGTAATACTCTTTGATTCTGCTAGTACTTCAACAGCATCTAAAGCGATAGGTTTAGTTGAATCTGATTCAGCAACAATATTTGGATTATTTGCTAAAATAAAATTAAAAAATAGAATAAATAATACGTTCTTTCTCATTTTTCTCCCCTTTATTGAGATATAGTCTCAGAAGTATAATTAGAAAAATATAGAAAAACAAGTATTATTGAGATTTAATCTCAATAGATATTTATTTATTCAGTTATTTCTTGAAATTTCAGACGGGGATTCGAAGAAAAATCAATTACAATTGAATCAACTAGATTAGCAATTTTTTGAATTCCATCAAAATTAAGTTTATTAATTTCATCTGATGGCATATGGTAATCATCGTGAATGCCTGTAAAAAAGAAAATACAAGGAATATCTTCTTTATAAAAATTATAATGGTCAGATCTTTGGAACAATCTATTATACCTTCTATCTTCCGCATGAGGTGTATTAGAATATGCATCTATATTCATATCAGTTTTATTAAAATGTATTTGCAACTGATCTTTAAAGCCTTCTCCTGAAGTAACGCCTCCGACATACAATAATTCTTCAGTTAATCTCCCCATCATATCTAAATTAATCATCAATTGAACCTTGTCTAGATTAATTGTAGGATTTTCGACATAATATTTTGATCCTAATAGTCCTAGTTCTTCCCCACCAAAGAGAATGAAAACTAATGTTCTTTCATTGGAATTTGTTGAAGCATACTTTTCAAATAACTCTAAAACAGTGGCAGTTCCTGAGGCATTGTCATCTGCGTTATTATATATTTTATCTCCACTAAGCTTTTTAAGTTGCGCTGCAGTTGCAGCTCCACCATCATAATGACCACCAATAACAACATATTCATCCTTAAGAATGGGATCATTTCCAGGTAATGTTGCAATTATATTGTATGTTTTAACTGTCATATCTTCTTGCTTTAAATTCCATTTTCTTTCTGCCGGAACATAATGCTCTTGGATTTCAACTGTTCTTTTTGTGGGCAAAGAAGCATTTTCTAAGAATTTTTTAATGTAATCTTTTGCCATTTCATCTCCCAGAGTGCCTGAAGCTCTTCCTTCAAGCTCATCAGATGCTAAAAATCCGATGTGACTTTTAAAATCTTTGATTGTTATTTCTGGTGAAGTATTTAATAATTCAACTTGATTGTTTGAACTTAATTTTTGACTTGTATCTGTGCACGAGATGACAAACAATAGCACAATTAATAATAATCTCATTCTTGCTCCTTTAAAATAAATATCCTATTAATACATAACTTAATGCAAAGATTATGGTTAATACTATAATAAAAGTATTGAAATGCTTATCCATCATTACTTTAATTGGTTCTCCAAAAAATCTAATTAATAATCCAATAATTATGAATCTTCCTCCTCTACCTAAAATTGAAGCAATAATAAATATCGGAAGATTGATTTGAAATACACCTGCTGTTATTGAAAAGACTTTGTATGGAATTGGTGTAAATGCAGCTGTAAATATTACTAAGAAATTATGTGCATCGTATTGTGCACCAACATTATCAAACACCTCTGGTGTAAAACCCGGAATTACTCGAAAAAAGAAGTTTGCAATACCTGTAAGATCTCCATTCGGTGCATACCATAAGAAATATCCAATTATAAAACCAAACACTCCTCCTAGAACAGAGCCTAAAGTACAAATGAAAACATAATACATTGACTTCTTAACCTTGCCAAGACACAATGCCATTAACAAAGGATCAGCTGGAACAGGGAAAAATGATGATTCTGCAAAAGCAACTAGAAATAAAATTAAAGTACCGTACACGCTTTCAGCCCAGGACAAGACCCATTCGTAAAGATTCTTTAATGGTTTCATAAACTATCTAATTTTAACCATTTTTTTGGCTTTAATAAATTGGCCGCCATTTGGATTTTTTGGTGTGTACATTTGACAGAAATAAACACCTGAACTTACTGCATCACCATTTTCATTAGTTCCATCCCAAACTACTGTATAGTATCCAGCATTTTTATCTTCATTAACAAGCGTTTTAATAGTTTGCCCTTTAATATTAAATATTCTTATAACAACATTTTGAGCTGATGGAACATCATACTCAATTGTTGCAAAGTCAGTAAATGGGTTAGGATAACTCTGTCTTATTTCTAAGATATCAGGTATAAGCTGTCTACTATCAATTCTCATTTGACCATTCAATAAAGAAGCTGATCTAGATAATGTACCATCTGTTGCTATTACATTCCAAAATCCTTCAAGCACGGTAACTGTATCAGTTTGTGCAGCGAGATCTTTCAAAGACCATGTTTTATAATTTTCAGTTATAAACTCATCATCATCCATAGTCAAAAACTCTAAACCTTGATATCCTATCATTCGATAAGAAACAGCATCTCCGTCAATATCAACAGTAGGATCCCATACAAACCTTAATGAGTCATCAACATTTTCAGGAGTAATGTATAAAGTTCTAAAGTCTATGCCTGATATATATTCTCCATTTGAAATAAAATATTCGCCTAATGTACTAAATGTAGAAGGTGCATCATTTACTGGTATAATAGTTGCATTAAATGAAACACTAGTTGAGTCTATACCTCCACCAACTGTACCACCATCATCTTTAACAGTGATTGTAATTAAGGAAGAACCATATTTGTTTTCAATAGGTACAATACTTAATTGTTCAGGTGAAGATTCTAATATATTAAGCTCATCAAATAAATCATCATTTTCGGCAACTACAGTTATGCTTATATTTTGTGGATTTACATCTTCTCCATATCCTAAACCAGTCAAAATAACGTTATAGGTGTTGTCTTCAAAAAACTGTATATCATCAGGGGTGTCGATGGTAGGAGCTTGATTAGGAACAAATACTGGTTTAACCTGAATTTCATCTGTAAATAAACTTTCCTGTCCATTTACTGAGACTGAAAGCCTATAATAATAAAAAATATTTTCATCTAAATTTGAATCAGTATATTCAAAAGTTGGATAATTTACACTAGTCAGCAAGTTAGAAGAACTTGGAGTAAAACCAGGTTCTGTTGACCTATAAATATTAATTGTGCACGCTGAAATACAGATTAAATCTTGCCAGTTTAATGTAACATTACCACTACTAGGAATTGTATATGTTACTTCAGGAGCTGGTGCAGGACCGCTACCGCTTGGACTTACTACATATAGACCTTCATCAATCCCAGTAACTACAATATTTCCACTACTATAATAAGGAAAATTACTCCATGTACCGTCAAATGATGTATTGTTACTTGACGGATAAACATCAAAGTAAGCTAACTCGCTAGGATTGGAGATATCTGATATATCCATTACCCTTAATCCTGCTGTATAATGAGACATGTAAACGTTATTACCGATTATATAATTATTGTGATCGATAGCTGGAGTTGGACCAAAATATGTCTTATGAATAACAGGATTGTTTAGGTCTTCTACATTCCAAATAAGAGTTCTGGTATTATTATAAGCATTATTAGCTTCATCCAATTCATCATTTACTATAAAATATCTGTGATCTTCAGTCAACCAACCCTGGTGTGTATAATAATTATCATAACTACCAAGACCAATTGTTTTAGCCCCACTATTATCATCTGTCTTAGTACTTAAATCTGCAATCCATAGTCTAGTTTCATTTGATCCAAAACAAATCTCCTTACCAACATACGCCGAATCAGGACCATCATAAATAACACATTGAACATCGTGAGAGTAACCAGTATTTGACCTACCTGTATTTGGATCTGAAACACAAGCTGCTTTTGAAGGTATTGATGGAGTAGAAATATCAATAATATGTAAACCTCCAGGACCACAAGTTCCAGTACCTACCGCATAAGCAAAACCAGTATCTTCGTTAATAAAAATATTGTGAGCATTTCCAAATCCACTATAATAAGCAGTATTGGAAAAAGTAGAAGGATTACCATTAAAATTCCTTAACTGCGTCAAATCAAAAACTTGCATACCATGACCACTTGCTTCTGAAACAATAAATACATGGTCTTGATAAACTTTTAAATCCCTCCATGAGGAGTTATTGGTTTGTGTAGGTAATCTACCTATATAAACAGGGTTTTCTGGATTTGAGATATCTACAAATGACGTTCCATTGCTCATTCCAACAAGCGCATATTCTTTACCTGTCTGAGAATCTGTCCATCCCCAAATATCATTTAAAGATGTTGAATTTGAACCACCAATTTCAGTTTTATCTGTGTATGACATTAAATCCATATCCTTGCAAGGATAAGAGCCTGCAAACCCATTATTACATTCAATTTTATTTTTAATTGATGTAACTCCAATTCCAGTTGAAAAAGTAGATACAGAACCTTTGTTAGACACACTTAAATCAAAAGCATATAATTTATCAGCATAATATGCTCCAGAAATTAAAAGATTTTCATTTAAAATAATATTTCTACCAAAATATTCATCTGAAGCGCTTTTTAAATCATTAACAAACTCTAATCTTTCAGATTCGTTAATAATATAATTAAAGATTCTACCTTCATTAAAAGTTGAAATTGATACTTTATTATTATGCTCAGAAATTTTATATCCAAAATGAGAATTTTCTTCAATTAATGTAGGTTGAATTTCATAAGGATTAACCCAAGGGTTTTGATCATCATCTGTTCTTGAAGATTGCAAATAAGGGTAAACAAATACTTTACCTTTTCCATTATCGTCTTCAAGTGCTGATATATACAAATTTTTATCACCTACATAAACAGATTCACCGAATTTTATTTTATCATCATCGCTATTGATTGAAATAGGGTTTGGAATGTCAATTCCAAAAGGTATACCGTCCTTATATTCGATCATATAAACAAATTCTTTTAAAGATCCGATAAGCAATTTATTATTATTAAATGAAGTAGAAATTCCAAATCCAAACTTGTTTGGACCAATAGCATAACATCCTTCAACGTCTCCTAACCTTCTAACATCTATTGAATGAAAAGGTTTATTAAAAGATTTACTATTATCTAGATTATCCAAATTATATACATGAACTAATCCATCATTATAAAACGGAGATGAAATAGATACATAACTATCTGTAATTGCGACATTATATCCAAATTTATGTGGAGTTCCTGAAGCATTATTAGGAATTGGATTTTCGAAAGTATTGCTTAACTCCCACATTTCATTATTTTTCTTATATAAAAATGCAATACCATGACCATTATTATAACCAGGAGCACCAATAATCATATATTTAGAAGATAAGGCTATACTAAATCCGAAATCATCGCCTGGCATTGGATTTGGAGAAGTGAGCTCTGATTCTTTAACTAATTGGTTTGCAACAACATCATAAGAATAAATATCAACAATTCTTGATTTTAATGATGAGAATGTTTTAGCTGCAGCAAGGGTGTCTTCAGACATAGCCATCGGAACAAATCTTCCTCTGTTTAATAATTCAGCTGAATGACTTTTTCCAAAAGTACCAGCAAAGATTTGTACACATAGGATTGTTAACAGTAATACTTTATTTAGATTTTTTATCATAATCACAGAAATAAAGTATAAGAATAAAAACTAAATATTAGAATCTTTAAATTTGTGATTAATTATCTAAAGAATTATCAAGAAATAATGATTTATCTATAGCTGCAAAAAATTCTCTAAAAAATTGTACTGATCTTTTTCTTTCAGAACCGCCAAAATTAACTCTCAATGAAGACATGTAAGGTTCAGTTTCATAAATTGCTTTCACAGTAGCTGTTGCAGTAAGCTTATAATCCTTAACTACTACTTTTTCTCCATCATTTCCTCTATCTCTTCCAGATGGTCCATCACCATCAGAAGCTACTAACCACCATATTACAGCAATTATAGCTAGAGCACCAAGGGCTTTCTCTGCACCTGATGGTTCTTTCTTTTCAGGTTTTTCAATCTTGCTAGCTGTAATCAAACCAAACTCTTCATTTAAGGTATCTATAGTAAATCCTAAATCTTGAAAGGCGCCAATTGTTGACTGCATTAAATCTTTTGTATTAACATCATATTCCCTTGTTTCAACTGCTCTTTGAGCTGCAGTAGATTTTTTTGAAGAACTTCCTGAAGAAGCACAGCTTGTTAACAAGAATGTTAATAGAAATGTGTGTATAGCAATCTTTCTAAACATTGCTAATCAATCGTTTGATCTAAAAATAAAGATTTGTCTAACGCTGCAAAGAAACTCTTAAAAAATAAATCAGAAAATTTTCTATCTCCACCTTCAAAATTTACTCTTAAAGAAGATAATAATGGATCAGTTGAAATCTCTTTAACAGTTATAGTAGCAGATAAAGTCAATGGTGCAATTATAACGTCACTATTATCTTCAAATCCAGTTAAAGCTCGAAAAAAAGCTTCAAAAGGATCTTCTTCAAGATTAGTTCTTGTAGTGGTTGTTCCTTGTGTTTTGCTAGCAGTAATTAAACCAAATTCTGCATTTAAAACATCTATGGTATAACCTAAGTCTTGAAAGGTACCAATTGAAGCTGTGATAAGCTCTTTTGTTGATAAATCATACTCTTTTGTTTCGGTTGCTCTTTTAACTGCTGTGGTACGCTCTGGCATCATAGATGCACATCCATTGAGTATAATGCCTAATGATAAGGCTAAAAGTAGATTTTTGTTCATTTTATCTAGTATTTAATACTTTGATATTTAAAGTCAGTTACAACGCCATCAGCATTTAATTTTACTATCAAAGTAAGATTCTTACTAGAATTTGATGATTTTGAACGACCTCCACCAAAAATACCGAAAAAATTACCACTTGAACCGGCTCCAGCGCCAGAAACGCTTGATGATTCTGATTCTTGTGAAATTTTATCATAAGTCCATGCCTCGCCTCCATCTTTAGTGCTTGTGACTAAATTTGGTGAACCCAGCAATGTTACTACTTGAGATGAACTCATTCCTTTATTTAACTGAGATTGAACTTTACCCAAGGTAAAATCATTTGCTTCTGCAGGAGCTGTAGGAGCTTGCATTGCACATCCAGTTAAAATGAATGATAAAAATAATACAAAAGTTAGATTTTTCATTTTTTCCTCTCTATTTTGTTATTTTTAATTTATACGTTAAAAATAATCATCTTGTTCCCATTATAAGCAATATATAATAAAGATTATATAGTAATATTCAATAATTCTTGCTGATATAATTGCATTAATTCTTCATATTTTGGTCCAATTTTACCATTGCCAATCATATGTCCGTCAATCGAAACAACAGGAATTAAATCTCTATTTGCAGAAGCAATGAAAGCCTCACTCGCAGCTTGCAAATCATCAATTTTAATTTTTGATTCAGAATGATTTATTTTATGAAGATTCATCAATCTTAATAAATTTTTTCTTGTAACACTCCCTAATATTCTACCATCTAACTTGGTAGTTATGACAGAATCATCTTTAACAATGAAAAATGAAAAAGTAGTTCCTTCTAAAATTTCTTCTTTACTTGTATAGAGTACTTCATCAAAAGAACCCTCATGAACAAGAGATCTATGCGCTTTCATGCCACCATAATAGGTGTACGGTGTTTTAACTTCTGCATCAATTCTTTCAAACTCATACAAACCCAATGAAATACCATTTTGATATGATTCTTTTGGATACTTTTTAATTGGTGAGGTTACTATAAACAAATCAACAGCTTCAGATGAAACTAAGCCTGAAATATCATCTGGTGCTTTTCCAGCCATAATAATCATTACATTACATTCAGTTTTTGAAAAATCATTTTTTTCTAATGTTTGATATACCAAACTTTTAATATCTTCTTTTGAAAAAGATAAATTCATTTGCATTGATTTAGCATTGCCTACAATTCTATCAATATGATCTTCTAAAAATACAGGCACTCCATTGTTCGCAGTTTTAAAAAAAGTAAAAACTTGATATCCGCGAGTAACGCTTAAATAATTTCCCCTCACATTAAGACTTACCTCTTCAGATGGTATAAATCTATCTCTTGAAAATGATATTAAGCTCATAGTTTTATTTATGTGATTTTTGTTATTTTGTTCCGATTAATCTAATTATCTAATTTATTTAAAATATAACTTAATATGACTTATATTTTAAAATATGAGAATAATATTATATCTACTTTTAATTTTAATTTTTGCATGTAGTGACAATAAGGAGAATGATTCTAATACTTCTACTCCTTTTTCAGAAGAAATTCATGTAGATGATGATTTTTATTTTGAAAAAGGTATCTATCAAGTAGTTGATAATGTTTATGTTGCAATCGGATATGGACTCGCAAATTCAGTTCTGATAGTTGGAGATACTTCGAATATTATTATAGATACTACAGAAGATCCTAAACTTGGTGAGCAAATTAACGCTGAATTCAAGAAAATTTCTAACTTACCAAATGAAGCCATTATCTATACCCACTCACATGTAGATCATTGGAGAGGAGCTCCAGGCTTTTACGAAGAAGAAACTAAAGTGTATGCTCATTCAACTTTTCAAAAAGGGTTTTTTGATCAAAATAATTTACTTAGACCAATTCTTACAGAAAGAGGTATGAAACAATTTGGTCACTTTTTACCAGACAGCCTTAAAAGAGGTCATGGATTAGGCTTTACTCTTAATTTTGACTTTGAACAACCTGCAGTGATTTATCCAACAAACTTTTTTGAACAACAAACAAATCAGCTTTCAATTGGAGGTATCGACCTTGAAATTCAGCACACCCCAGGTGAAACAGATGATCAAATTATTATTTATTATCCCGAAAAAGATGTAGTTATCAGTGCGGACAATTATTATATGCGATTTCCCAACTTATACACAATTAGAGGAACATCTTACAGAGATACTAAAAGCTGGTACAAATCTGTTGATACCATGCGCTCTTATAATCCTAAATACTTGATTAGCTGTCATGGACCCTTTTTATCTGGAGAAGAAGTTATTGAAGAACGCTTATCGATTTACAGAGATGCAATTCAATATATTCATGACTATGCAGTGAGAGGTGCCAATTTAGGCAAAACTCCTGATGAGCTTGTTGAAGAATTTGAATATCCGCCCTTCTTTCTAGAAAATTATGATTTACAAGAAAAATATGGGAAAGTATCATGGAGTATTAGGAATGTTTATAATGGATATTTAGGATTTTTTGATGGAAGAGCAGTTAATTTAGAACCATTATCAGATAAAAAAAGATCAAAATATATCTTTGAACTTATTGGCTCAAAAGAAAAATTAATTGAAGAAATAAATAAAGCAAATGGTGCACTAAACTATCAATGGGCTGCCGAACTTTGCGATGTAGGATTATTCAACTTTCCAGAAGACAAAGAGATTAAAAAATTATATAGTACATCCCTTGAAAACTTATCTAAAATTGAAAAAAATCCTATTGCACGAAATTATTATTTATCAGAAGCTTATGAACTTTCTCAAAAGATATCCCCTTCATTGAAATATACTGTATCAGCTGAACAAGCAAAAAATATTCCACTAATTACTTTTTTTGATGCAATGGGTCCACGATTAGATCCAATAAAGGCTAAAAATAAATTTATTAGAATCGGATTTAATATAACAGACTCTAATGAAAAATTTGGTGTGATAATTAGAAATCAAATAGCTGAAATATCAGAATATTATGACGAAGATTATGATGCAATAGTCACAGTTGATTCAAACACTTGGAAAGGTATTGTTTTAAAAACGGAAAATGCCGTCAGTGCAATTGCTTCAGGGAAGCTTAAAATTAGCGGAGAATCAATAAAATTTCTCCAATTTTCATCTATGTTCGTTAATGATTAATAATCAATTAAAGTAATTACTTCACCAAACTTTTCAGCAAGCTTTCTTGATCCGCCTAATTTAGGTAAGTCAATTAAGGCTATAATGTGCACCTCTGATGCGCCTAACTCTTGACAAAGTTCAGCGGTAGCCATTGCTGTACCACCTGTTGCAATTAAATCATCTACCACTAATACTTTATCTCCTTTTGAAATAGCATCTTCATGAATGTGAACTGTATTAGTTCCATATTCTAAAGAGAAGAATTTTTCTGCAGCTTTTCTAGGTAACTTTCCAGGCTTTCTAGCTAATACAAAAGATTTTGATAAAGCATAGGCAATTGGTCCAGACCAGAAAAATCCTCTAGACTCTACTCCTACCACTCTATTAAAATCTAAATGCTTAACCTTATCTACCATAATATCAACGGTAGACTTAAAAGCGTCAGGATTTTCAAGAAGTGTAGTGATATCTTTAAATACAATACCCTTTATAGGATAATCTTTAACGATTGTTATTGTTTCTTTTATTTGTTCTATTTTCATATTTATTGCGCGCATAATACGGATTTAAAATATGAATTCAAATAAATAATAAAGACGGTATTAACTATGCCTGAATATTATGTTTTTCACAAAGACCAGATAAAAAGCCCCAAAGCACTTTAACTGTTGATAAACCAGCTTCTTTAGCTAGAATCTTCTCTTCTTCTGATAATTTATTCATCAGTTCAGCACTTTGCTCTCTATGCTCAACATCTGCATCTTTATGAACTACGAAATATTCAAGACCTTCTTCTGACGAAACATTATAATGATCTACAAGACCTTTAATTTTAGTATCTGCTATTTCAGGTACTTGTCTTTCATAAGCATAAAGAGCTCCTAAACCTTCAGCATAAGTAGATCTTGAAAGTCTAAAGAAATTATCAATCATCTCTTTAGTAAAATTTTCATGATCAACCGTTTCAATTGTATTTTCATCTGCTCCAACTGCTAAAGCAAAATTTTTCCAAAGCATTGGATGGTCTTTATTGAAATCTTCTTCATCGCTAAGATTATCAAGAAGAATTTTTCTATTTTCAATATCTTCACAGATTGAATGGGTCGCACTTATATAACGAGGAAATGCCTTGATATGTTGATAGTATTGTTCGGCATAATCTCTAAGAATTTCTTGATTTAATTCTCCATTGTTCCAAGCAACATAGAATGGATGTTTTAATAAATGAAATTTGTCTAATTGTTGATTTAATTTATCTAGATACATTTTTTTTCCTTTTTAGTTGGCTACCAGTCATATAATATAGTTAAAAAATTTAATTTTCATAAGTTAAATAGAATGAAACATTCCAATGATTCCAAAATTTATCAGTAGTTGGTTGAGCGTTTGGAATTTGATATGAAAATACGTGATTACCTTTTTCTAAATCACCAATATGTATTTTTATAGGTTTCACGCTAGATCCAGGACACCAATTTGATCTCGAATAGTCTGATGAAGCAATTCTTTCTTTAATTGTTTCACCTTTAAAGGTTGTTTCTTCAAACCAAACACCTGATGATGGATTAAATCTTCTAAAAGAGGCGCAATCATCTCTCCAGGCAGGATAATTTAATTTAATTTCATTATCAACTTTTATAATATTATCTCTTTGATTGAACTCGTCTCCTTCGCTATGCGCGCCATGCCCTGTTGTAATAAAATAGAGATTAGCATTTGAAATATCTTTTGGAGTATTAAAATTAATTTTT
>Ga0209359_10000178_pt1 | contig 14609 bp, 12 predicted proteins | sample MarorgKNORR_S2LV_FD_188224 | JGI IMG/M metagenome (GOLD analysis project Ga0209359, IMG submission 188224) | Marine microbial communities from the Southern Atlantic Ocean, analyzing organic carbon cycling - Surface_A/KNORR_S2/LV (SPAdes) (version 2) | ecosystem: Environmental > Aquatic > Marine... | reverse complement strand
TTAGAATTCGGAATCTTATCTTCGAATGATGGAAAAGTTACAATTAATATCGATGGCGCTCCAATCTCTACTGACATTGAATTAAACTACCAATTCTACTCTGTAGATGGTATGGTTGGAAATGGTATGATGCAACTTAGAAATCCTGATGAATTCAAATTATATCAGAATTATCCAAATCCATTTAATAATCAAACTACTATAAAATATGATATACCATCATTGATGGTTAATATGGCTGACGTAGATATTTATATCTATAATACTCTTGGTAAGCTTGTAAGAATAATTGAAGAAGGTGATAAAGGTGCTGGTCAATTTACTACCATATGGGATGGTAAGAACGATGATGGCGAAAAAGTCAGTAATGGAGTATACTTCTATCAATTAAGAGCAAAAGTTGATGGTCAAAGTGATTATAATAAGACCATGAAGATGGTTATTGTAAGATAATTTTTTTTAAACTAGCTTAGTTTGATATAAATCGTGAAGTGTTACTAAGCCAAGACACTTTCCATCACTATCTATTACAGGTAAACAAGAAATTTGGGATCTTCTATCTTCCATCACTTTCATTGCGTCTAATATTGAAATGGAAGGATTGATTGAAATGGGATCATTATTTATAAAATCTGAAATTGAATATGATATATCACTAGTTGAAGCAATTGATTTTCTTAAATCCCCTTCCGTTACTATTCCTTTTAATATATCATTTTCTAAATAGAGTGCTGCACCTAATGGCATATCAGTCATCTTCTTGGCACATGAACTAATTGAATCGTTTTGATTGATTTGAGCAACCTCATTTAAAGGATGCATCACACTTTCAACTTTCAGCGCTAATTGCTTTCCTAATTCCCCACCAGGGTGATTCCTTGCAAAATCTTTCTTATCAAAACCTCTTTGAACCATAAGAACTGAAGCTAAGGCATCTCCTATTGCTAGTGCAACCAAAGAGCTAGTTGTAGGAACAACTCCTAATGGATCTATCTCCTTTTCAACAGTACCGTTAAGAACAATATCAGCATTTTTAGCAATGAAAGAATCTACATTACCTACTATTGCAATTAATGGTGATTGGAACTCTTTTAAAACAGGAATTAACCTTACTAATTCTTCAGTATTTCCACTTTTTGAAATTAAAATAGTTGGATCGCCAGGATTATATATACCTAGATCTCCATGAATAGCTTCTGCAGCATGCATATAAACACTGCGCGTACCAGTACTACATAAAGTTGCAACTATCTTTTGTCCAATTAGTCCTGATTTACCTAATCCACTAATTACAACCTTACCAGAGTTATTGATAATTAACTCTGCAGCTTTTTGGATATCCTGATCAATATTTTTAGATACTTCTAAAAGTTGAGAAGAATAGCTCTCTATAATTGATTGGGATAAACCGTTTATTTCTTTTTTTGCCATTCAATGGATAATATAAATAGTTTTTATGGAATTGTGACTGATAAATTTGTAGTATTGCCGATGAATATTTTTATTACAGGAGCCAGCAGTGGTATTGGAGAATATGTTGCTTATGAATATAGCAAAAGAGGTGCAACTATTGCACTATGTGCTAGACGTAAGGAAAAATTAGAAAATATTGCTAAAAAGTGTGAATCTCTTGGTGCAAAAATATATACGTATTCTGTTGATGTAACTGATCAGCACTCAACAAAAGAATCTATTGAAGATTTTTTAAGTAAAGTACCTTCAATTGATTTGGTTTTTGCGAATGCAGGTTTAGGATTACTTGATTTTATTGAAAAAGGAGATCCTTCTGTAATGAATGACATGATTAATACCAATGTGATTGGTGTTAATAATACTGTTGTACCTTTTATACCTAAGATGCTTGAACAATACAGTGGACATATAGCTGTAGTTGGTTCAGTAGCAAGTTATGTTGCTTGGCCTGGTTCAGGAGCATATTCAGGATCAAAATGGGCTGTAAGAGCGTTAACAGGCTCTTTAAGAAATTCCTTACCAAAACAAATATCTGTAACTTTAATTTGTCCAGGATTTGTAAAGAGTGAGATGACAGATCCTGTTGAATTTAAACCATTCCTGATTGGTACGGAAAAAGCAGCAAAAAAAATAGTTCGTGCATTGGACAAAAAAAAGAAGGTATTTATTTTCCCTTGGCAATGGAATATAGTTATTCTTTTTAGAAAACTAATCTACATATTCATGGGAAGAGCATTTCAAAAGAAACACGATAAGTTTAGATTTAAAAAACAGTCTAACTAGCTAGCTTAAAAGCTATATAAAATAATACCAAACCAGGCAAGAAAAGTATAAGGTTAATTGCTTCTCCAAAAATTAAATAAGAATTAAAAATAGCGATTGGTATTACTGCATTATTCATGACTGCCAATCTTTCATTCGAAACTTGTATTGCTCCTAAATTCCATGCAAGAAAACCAAAACCAGTAGAAAATAGTCCAAGAAATAATAATGCATACAAATTAGATGCATTAAGCATAGCTAAGTTTGTTGAATTGATAATAGAAAATATTGAAGTAATTAATACTGCACCAAAAAACATCTGAGAAAAATTATAAATTATATCCACTGAGGTATTTTTAGAATGCCATCTTTTAAACATAATTTGTCCAATTGCAAAACATACATTAGCACATTGAATAAGAAAAAAACCTAGCCAGTAATCTATAGGATTTACAATGTTAAATCGCATCATTAATGAACCAATTACAACCAAAATAATTGAAAAAATTCCGTTTAAAGAAAAAGATTTATCCTCTAGTAATTGAGAAAATATCCCAATAAAAATAGGTGTAGTAATTGTAAAAGTCGCTATAAGGTATGCTGGTAAATACTGATAAGATTGAATATACAAAATATACATAAGTCCAAATTGAATTGCTCCGATCAATACTAACCTTATATCAAAACTAAATTTCTTAAAGTTGTATAACGTTAATGATGCAAAAAAAAGAAGTGCAATTAAATTTCTCATTAGACTGATAAGTGTAGAATCAATACCTGGAAGTCCATACTTAATTATACCAAAAGAGAATGACCAAAGAATAGATACTAAAATGAGGTAAATCATTTAGCCCCTTAAATCGTCAATAAGCTTTGCAAGCCTATAGTCTTTTTCAGTAATCTCTCCAGCATCATGCGTAGTCAGTGTAATAGTTACCTTACAATATCCAATTGTAATATCAGGATGATGGTTTTCTTGTTCAGCTAAATTTGCAATCTCATTAACAAAATCTATACCATCTAAATAAGAATTAAATTCAAATGTTTTTGAAATTGATTTATCTTTTTCGTTCCACTGCATATTAGAATGGCCAAATCATTGGAATCATGATAACAGAAATAATCCAAAGTATTATACCTAATGGTAATCCAACTTTTATATAGTCAGAATACCTATAACCTCCAGGACCAAATACCATTAAGTTAGTTTGATACCCTACTGGGGTAATGAAAGAAGCTGAAGCTGCATAGCAGACTGCAAAGATAAAAGGTTTTGGATCAAAACCAAAGGATGCAGCTAGAGATAATGTAATAGGTGTCATAATAATTGCGGTCGCAGCATTTGAAGCGATTTCAGTTAAAACCATAGTAATGAAGTAAATGAGCGCTAACAATAAATATGGAAGTATATCAGAAGGAAATAAATTAACAAAACTTGAAATAGAATCACTAATTATAATATCTAGTCCTGTACGCTGAATTGCAGCTCCCATAGGAAGAAATGCAGCTATTACTATAATTACTTGCCAATGAATAGAACTGTATGCCTCATTTGGAGTTATTACTCTTGAAAGTAGTAATGCTATAACACCAAGCATGACTCCTACAACAATAGGTATAATATCAAAAATAGCTAATGTTACAGCAAATAATATAGATGCTAAACTAAGCCACCAAAAAGGGTGTCCATCAAGTGATCCATCTACTTTACCAAGAACAATAAATCCCTCCTTATTGGCAAGTTGATTTATTCTATCTTTTGGACCATAAACTAATAAAGTATCAAAAGGCTTTAAAATAAAATGAGCAAGTTTTCTACGGATAATTTCTCCTTCTCTTCGAATAGCTAATACAAAACTTCCAAAAGATCTTCTGAAATTAGCTTCTTGTAAAGATTGACCAATTAATTCAGAATTATCTGTCACTAAACACTCAGCTAATATATTGTCCTCTTGCTCTAGCTCATCCTGTGTTAACTTCTCATCTGCTAACATAACCAAATTTTCAATCTCTTTTAATCTTTGAAAATTTTCAAATGAACCTTTAACAAAAAGGATATCATCTTCTAAAATAACTAGATTACGAAGATTAGAATTTATGATTTCACCATTTCTTAAAACATCAAGAATAATTACATCATAGTTTTCATTTATTTTTCTATCAAGAAGTGTTTTACCGGTTAAAGGTGAATTCTTGGATACCTTAAATTCAGTTAGATAGCCATCTAATCTGTAATCTTCAATACTTGAGGATTTTGCTACTCTTATAGGCAACAACTTATATCCAATTGTAAAAATATATAAAAGACCAATAACAAATTTTATTATACCAAATTTAGCAAATTCTAGCATTCCTAATGAAACTTGACCATTGGATGAATCAACTAAAATTGAATTAACAATCAAATTAGTTGATGTACCAACTAATGTTAGAGTTCCTCCTAAAATAGCAGCATAACTAAGAGGTATTAGTACTTTAGATGGACTAATATTATACTTGTCAGCTAGTCTTATTGTAACAGGCATAAAAATAGCAACTATAGCTGTATTATTTACAACTGCAGAAGCTACTCCAATAGCAAATAAATACGCGATCATACCTAACACTCTTGATCTATCAATTAAGGAATTGATATTTATAATTAAATATTCAAGTATATGAGATTTTTGAAGAGCATGACTTAATATAAATAAACAAGCAATAGTTATAACTGCAGGGTTAGAAAATCCTGCAAGACTTTCAGCAGGACTTACTAATCCAAGAATTAGCAATAGACCTAACACCAATAAAGCTGTTACATCAATTGGAAATAATTCGGTAACAAAAAGTACTAAAGCTACCAAAATTATTGCACCTAGGAATAAAATTTCCATAAGTACCGTGGAAAGGACTCGAACCTTCACATCTTACGATACTGGTTCCTAAGACCAGCGCGTCTACCAATTCCGCCACCACGGCATATTTATCGAAATATAAATATAAATAGTAAAAAAAGTTTATTTAATGATTGATAGCTAAATCAAGCTCTGAAATTAAATCATCAACATCTTCTATACCAATAGAAATCCTCAAAAGATTCTTTGTGATTCCTAATTTTTCTTTTTCTTTTTTTGGAACAGAAGCATGGGTCATTGAATAAGGACAAGAAATTAAAGTTTTTACTCCTCCCAAACTTTCAGCTAAAGTGATAAAGCTTAATTTCTTTGCAAATTTATTAATATCAATTGTGCTATCAAGCTCAAATGAAATCATTCCACCAAAAACTGATTTTCCTTCTGGATTTTTCTGTTGTTTTTTTGCAATCTCATGCTGCGGATGGTCTTTAAGTCCTGGATAAATTACTCTTGTGACTTTTTTATGACTTTTTAACCAATTTGCTATCTTCATTGCGTTACTAAAGTGCTTATCAACTCTTAAAGACAATGTTTTTACGGAACGAAGCAGTAACCAGGCGTCAAATGGGCTTGGTAATGCTCCTGAAGTATTTTGAATTAAAGTAATCTTGTCTGCAGACTTTTTATCATTTACCATCAAAGCACCACTTAAAACATCTGAATGCCCTCCAATATATTTGGTTGTACTGTGCATTACAATATCAGCACCAAGATTGAGCGGCTTTTGACCGTAGGGACTCATAAAGGTATTATCAACACTTACTAAAATATTTTTGGATCTACATAATTTACTTATAGATGAGATATCTGCAATTTCTAAAAGAGGATTACTCGGAGTTTCTAAATGAACTAATTTTGTATTACTCTTAATTGAGTCTTTTACAACCTTTAAGTTTGTTGTATCAATAAAATCAAAGTCAACTCCATTATCATTCAATACTTTAGTAACTAATCTAAAAACACCTCCATAAACATTTTGCGAAATTAGAACATGATCTCCAGGTTTAAACATTAGAAATATCGCTGACATTGCAGCCATTCCAGAAGCAAATGCAAATGAAAATTTTGCGTCTTCAAGCATTGCAAAATTTTCTTCTAAAGCATCAATTGTTGGTCCTCCGGTCCTTGAATAAACAAATTTCTCTGAACTACTAAAAGTTGGCTGTCTAAAAGTTGAAGTTAAATGAAGAGGAGTAACAGCTGCTCCGGTTTCATCAATCCTATTTCCTATATGAATTGATTTTGTTGAAAACTTGGCATTTTTTTTATTTTTAGACACGAGTATAGCCTTTCATTAAATATTGATCAATTTTTTTAAATTTTACTTTAATTTTTTCTCCCGATGGAGAAATAAGTTCAACTTTATCATTTCTTCCCAATTTAGATTCACCATTATCTGAATTGTCTTCTTTGGAAGATAATTTTGGAGAAATTACATTTGTACTATCATTAGCTACTTCATCATGCTTCAATTGAATATTTTTTTGCAAAGGAGTTTGCTGTGTCTGAACTTGATCACTTACTTGTGCATGAAAAACTCTTTGAATTACTGTACTTCTTAGACTTATCATTAATTCTTGGAAAAAATTATAAGATTCAGATTTATATTCAATTAATGGATTTTTCTGACCATATGCTCTTAATCCAATCCCCTCCCTTAATTGATCCATTCCAAGTAAATGATTTCTCCATTTTTCATCTATAGTCTTTAGGACAATAAATTTCTCTACTTTTCTTAATAGATCTGAGGGTATAATATCTTCTTTGAGCTTGTAATATTTAATTGCCTCTTCATTAATATAGTCAATTAACTCATCTAAAGACTGTAAAGAATCAATTGCATTAATATCAATATTTACAAGCAAATTACTGCTAAGTTTTTGATTAATACCTTGCCAGTCCCATTCCTTCAATAGCTTAAAATCTAAATCTCCAATTGTATCAAAAATAAAGTCTTCGATAAATTCATTAATTGTATCCTTTATTGAATCAGACAAAAGTGCTTTATTTCTTAAGTCATAAATAATTTCTCTTTGTTGATTTAGCACATCGTCATATTCTAATAGATGTTTTCTCATTGCAAAATTTCTTTCCTCAACCTTTTTCTGAGCATTACTTACTCCTCTGTTAAGCATACCTGCACTCAATTCTTGATCTTCATCCATAGATAATCTATCCATATATGTTGCAAGACGATCCATATTAAATAATCTCATTAAGTCATCTTCTAGTGAAATATAAAATCTTGAAGAACCATTATCTCCTTGCCTACCTGATCTACCCATCAACTGTAAATCAATTCTTCTGGATTCATGTCTCGCAGTTCCAATAATATGTAAACCACCTAACTCTTCTACGCCAGGGCCTAGCTTAATATCTGTTCCTCTACCAGCCATATTTGTTGCAATAGTAATTGATTTCTTTAATCCAGCTTGTGCTACAATTTGCGCCTCGCTTTGATGCTGTTTAGCATTTAAAACATTGTGAGGAATTCCTTTTTGTTTCAACATTTTTGACAATAATTCAGACACTTCTACTGAAATTGTTCCAATTAGCACGGGCTGCCCTTTAGAATAATATTCATTCACCTCTTTTATCACTGCCTTATATTTTGACTGCATTGATTTATAAATCGCATCGTTAAAATCATTTCTTTTGACAGGTCTATGAGTAGGAATAACTGTTACACCAAGATTATAAATCTTCTCAAATTCAGCTGCTTCAGTATCAGCAGTACCAGTCATTCCTGATAATTTATCATACATTCTAAAATAATTCTGAATAGTAATTGATGCCAAAGTTTGAGTTTCTTTTTCAATTTTTACATTCTCTTTAGCTTCCAATGCTTGATGAAGTCCTCCACTAAACCTTCTACCCGGCAAAACCCTTCCTGTAAATTCATCTACGATTAATACTTGACCATTTTGAACAACATATTCAACATCCTTATCAAACAAGGTAAAAGCTTTTAATAACTGACTCAAATAATGAATCTTACTACTTCTTTCTGAGTGAAGTTTATAGACTTTCTCTTTCTGTAATTGCTTCTGTTCATCTGAAATATTCTGCTCATCAATATCAGATAGCAATTCTCCTAGGTCAGGAATTGTAAATGCATCCTTATTATCTGGCGATAATGCCTCTCTCCCTTTATCTGATAAATCTACGCTATTGGACTGCTCATCTATAGAAAATAATAAGTCCTCATCCAGAAGATAGGTTTTCTTTTCAGCAATGTATTCAGATTCTACTGAATTCATCATTTTAATAGTTCCTTGCTCCTGAAATATTTCCTGAAGTTTTTGATATTTAGGTAACCCTCTTTTAGCTTTTAAAAGTAATAATCCTGCCTTCTGTCTTTCTTCATCAGTAATTTTTTCATTATCTAAAAATGTTTGAGCTTCAGATACAAGTGAGCTCACAAGCTGGGTTTGTTGTCCAACAAGAGATTGAACTGGTCTCTTCAAGTCAACATAGGATTGGTTAATTTTTGTTTCTACTGGTCCTGATATAATGAGAGGTGTTCTTGCCTCATCGATCAAGACACTATCTACTTCATCCACAATAGCATAGTTATGTCTTCTTTGAACTAAAAATTCACTATCAATAGTCATATTGTCTCTGAGGTAATCAAATCCAAACTCATTATTAGTTCCATAAGTAATATCACAACCATATGAAGCTTTCCTTTGCTCAGGATTCATGCTATTTAAAATAAATCCAACTGATAATCCTAAAGTTTCAAAAACTTTTCCCATCCATTCAGCATCTCTTTGAGCAAGATAATCATTTACAGTAATTACATGTACACCTCTTCCGGAGAGTGCATTAAGATAAATTGGAAATGTAGCAACTAAAGTCTTACCTTCACCGGTTTTCATTTCTGAAATCTTTCCTTGATGTAAAACAATCCCACCTATTATTTGTTCATCATATGGAATCATTTCCCACTTAATTTTTTGACCAACAACGTCCCATTCCTTATTGTATAAAAGTCTACAAGCATGTTTAACAAGGGCAAAAGATTCAACTAAATATTCCCCTAATACATTTTCAGCAATTTGGGATCTAATTTTTTTAAGCTCTTTAGAATCATCTATATTTTTAAGTTTTGAACTTTCTTGATTATCAATAGCTTTTTTAATAATTGACTGTAATTCTTTTGTGCGATTCTTTAAAAAGGAAATGTCTTTGTCTTCCAATGAATCATAAAATTGATTTACCTCTTTAACGGTTGGTAAAATCTTTTTTATTTCTCTATCAGATTTACTTCCAAATATTTTTGTTAAAATACCCACTTATAATTCCTTATAAATTGAATCTAATACACCATTAACAAATGAAGTACTATCTTCAGAGCTAAATTTTTTAGCATTTTCGATGGCAGAACTTATAGTGATCTTATAAGAAATATCATATGACTTTAAATGAATCATTTCACAAAGAGACATTTTCATTATTAGCCTATCAATAACATTCAATCTATCAACAGTCCAATTATCAAGATTAGATTCAATTTGTTTATCTAATTCTTCTGAAAAATCAATTGTTGAATGAAAAAGTTCCTTAACAAACTTCTTTGTTAACTTATCGAACTCGTATCTTATAAAAATATCATGTAAAACTTTTTTTGGCTCTTCATCTGAAACATGTTTTGCATAAAGTGCCTGAAGTACTGCTTCTCTAGCTAATTTACGTTGTTGTTTATCATTTTTTGACATCGAATTATTGCTGATGATTCCATTTGATGTAATCTTGAATTCTTCTTTCAGCTAAAAGATTTGCTGCTTCAAGAGTTGAAATATTATTATTGGCAGCATAATCAAAAATTCTTGTGAGAATATAATAAATACCTTCAACTTGATATTTTGCTTTTTCCTTATTGTAGCCCTTAAGTTCATTTGCAACATTCATTAACCCGCCAGCATTAATTACATAATCTGGGACATACATTATTTCTTTCTCTTGTAGTAACTTAGCATCTCTATCTTCTTTTTCTAACTGATTGTTTGCAGCCCCAGCTATAACACTACATTTTAAATTTTCAATACTAGAAGGATTAAGCACTGCTCCCATGGCACATGGTGAAAAAACATCTAAATCCATCGACATAAGTTCATCTGCATTAACAGGTATTACACCAAACTCATTTTTAACTCTATCTAGAGATTCTTCATTAACATCATATCCATAAATCTGCGCTCCTTCTTTCTGCAAATGAGAGCAAAGATAATATCCTACTTTACCAAAACCCTGTATACCTATCTTTAAGCCTTTAACTGATTGAATATTTAATTTTTTTATTAATGCAGCTTTCATTCCAACAAAAACTCCTAAAGCAGTCAGGATAGATGGATCACCGCTTCCGCCCATTGCTCTTGTAATTCCTGTAACATGTTCAGTTTCCATTCTGATGAACTCCATGTCATGTACAGACATTCCTACATCTTCAGCAGTTATATATTTACCACCAAGACTTTGGACAAATTTTCCAAATGATCTTAAAAGCACTTCAGATTTATCTTTATTTGGATCTCCAATTATAACAGCTTTTCCACCACCTATATTCAAATTTGAAATTGAAGCTTTATATGTCATACCTCTAGATAATCTCAAAACATCAACAAGCGCATCTTCTTCACTTTTGTAAGGATACATTCTACAACCGCCAAGGGCAGGTCCAAGAACAGTATTATGAACTGCAATTATTGCTTTCAATCCAGAAGATGGATCATTGCAATAAACAACTTGTTCATGATTTTTATCAGATATTTTCTCAAAAATTTTTGTCATAATAATTTCCTATTTATTCTTTGATTTGGAATAAGCATCAATAATATCTTTTACAAGGTGATGTCTTGCAATATCATGTTCATTTAATTTTACAATTCCAATATCATTAATATTTTTTAATATTTTTAAAACATCTATCAATCCGGAACTAGACTTTGAAGGTAAATCAATTTGTGATTCATCCCCAGTTATAATCGCTCGTGATTCAATACCAAGTCTTGTTAAAAACATTTTCATTTGAATTGATGAAGCATTTTGAGCTTCATCTAAAATCATTGCTGAACGATTTATAGTTCTACCTCTCATATATGCCAGTGGAATAATCTCAATTATGCCCCTATCTAAAAAATTTTGAATTTTATTTTTTGGCAATAGTTCATGAAGAGCGTCATATAAAGGTGCTAAATATGGATCAATCTTATCTTTAAGATCACCAGGGAGAAATCCTAAACTCTCTCCTGCTTCAACAGCAGGTCTACAAAAAATTATTTTTTCTATTTCATGTCTCTCTAATAAAGCTAATGCATACGCAACAGCTAAAAATGTCTTACCTGTTCCTGCAGGCCCTACAGATATTATTATATCATTTTTTAAAAAGGATTTTACTAATTCCTTCTGACCATCTGTCCTTGGAAAAACTGGACCTTTCTTACCATAAAATAGAACATTTTCTAAAGTACCATTTTCTTCTGAATTTTTAGATGAATCATTAGTTGATTCATTAATCATTACAAGTTGAGTAATATCCTTAGTTGAAAGTGTATTACCTTTTTTTATTGAGTCAATCATTTGGCTTAATACAGAATCAAAATGATTAATATCTTTTTTTAATCCCTGGCAAAAAATATTGTTGCCTCTAATATTAAGTTTTAAGGGGAATTGACTTTCAAGAAAAAGGATGTTTTTATCACCTACACCGTAGAGACTGGTAAGATCAACTCCCTTAACTTCAAACGTCTTTTTCATCGTTTAACACCTTGATACCAAGTTCGTCTAACTGTTCTTTTGAAACATAATTTGGAGCTTCTTCCATCAATGCAGATGCTGATGTTGTTTTTGGAAATGCAATAACATCTCTGATATTATTAACACCTGCTAGAAGCATAACTAATCTATCTAACCCAAATGCAATACCTCCATGAGGAGGAGTTCCATATTTCAACGCATCTATAAAAAATCCAAATTTCTCTGAAATTTCTTTATCAGATAGATTCATTATCTTAAATATATCTTTTTGCAATTTATGATCATGAATTCTTATTGAACCTCCAGCTACCTCGTACCCATTAATTACTATATCATAACCTTTAGAAGTAATATCTCCAGGGTTTGATAAAACATTTTTTATATCAAAGTCTTTTGGAGCCGTGAATGGATGGTTTACTGAATCAAATCTTTCAGTTTCTTCATTCCAATCAAACAAAGGAAAATCTACAATCCAAACAGGAGAAAAAAGGTTGTTATCTTTAAGGTTTAACATGTCTCCTAACTTACTTCTGACCTTTCCAAGAATTTTAAGTGAATTATTTAGTTTATCTCCAACCATAAAACATATTGAGTTATCTTTGATTTCAAAATTTTTGATTATTTCTTTACGAAGTTCAGAATCAAAAAATTTAGAAATTCCACCTTCAAAATCACCATTATTAACTTTAAACCATGCTAGCCCTTTTGCACCAATTGATTGAGCATAAGCATCCATTTCATCTATAACTTTTCGAGAAAATTTATCTGCTTCTTGAGTATGAATCATTCTTACAGCCTCACAAGAAGAGAATGCTTTAAAATCTGATTTTTCTGAAAAAGGCTTGAAATCATTGATATGCATTTCAAATCTTAAGTCGGGCTTATCCGTACCATATTTTTCAATTGAATCTTTATATGCAAGAATGGGGAAATCATTTAAGTCTACATCAATTATATCTTTAAAAACTTTAACGATTAAATTTTGAACTAAACTACGGACTTCATCTTCGTCAACGAAGCTCATTTCTAGATCAATTTGAGTAAACTCAGGTTGGCGATCAGATCTTAAATCTTCATCTCTAAAACATTTCACAATTTGAAAATAACGATCCAGGGCTGATATCATAAAAAGCTGTTTGTACATTTGTGGGGATTGCGGCAATGCATAGAATTGACCATTATGAACTCTACTGGGAACTAAATAGTCTCTAGCACCTTCAGGAGTCGACTTCATTAATACTGGTGTTTCAATTTCTAAAAAATTATTTTCTGATAAGAAATTTCTTACAACTTGAGCTGTTTTGTGTCTTATAATTAAATTATTTTGAAGAGATGAATTTCTAAGCTCTAAATATCTATATTTTAATCTATGCTCTTCCGATGAAGCTTCCCTATCTTGAATAGATAATGGCAAAGGTTCAGCAGTACTTAATAAATCAATCTTTTCAACTAAAACTTCAATTTCACCTGTTGATAAATCAGGGTTGATTAAATCTTTATCTCTTGCAGAAACTTTACCGGATATATGAATAACATCTTCATTTGACAAGGTTTTACCAATTTCAATTAATTCATCAGAATTAAGAATAGCCTGCGTTTTTCCAAAACGATCACGAATATCTATAAATATAATCTGACCATGGGTTCTTATAGAGTTTACCCATCCTGAAAGTTGAACAGTCTTGTCAATATGATTATTATTCAGTTCACCACAATTATGTGTTCTAATAGTCATTTATAATAATCTAATAATTATTTGTCTAATTCTTCTGCATTTTCAACAAGAAGGAGAACTTTGTCCTCAATATCATCAGTAGAATCAGAATTAATGTCAGCAATACCGTAGGAGCATGAAAATTTAACTTCATTCTTCTCAGTTTTAACTGATATAGTTCCATCAGTTAAATTGATGATTGAATTTGTATGGTTCTTCATTATTCCAAAGTACCCATCTACTCCAGGACATTTCACATAAGAAACATTATCAAAACTGAATGTCTTGATTGGAGTAACAATATCTAGCTTAAAGAGTTTGCTCACTTTTTACCTTTTTCAATTGCTTCGTCAATAGATCCAACATATGAAAATGCATTTTCAGATAAATCGTCAACTTCACCATTTAGTATTGCTTCAAAACCAGCAATTGAATCTTCAAGTTTAACGTATCTACCTTCAATTCCAGTAAATTGTTCAGCAACAAAAAATGGTTGCGACATAAATTTCTGCATTTTTCTGGCTCTTGATACCACTAGCTTATCTTCATCTGATAATTCATCCATACCTAGAATTGCAATAATATCTTGCAAATCTTTGTATTGTTGAAGAGTTTCTTGTACTGATCTAGCAACATTATAATGTCTATCGCCAATAACTCTTGGATCTAAGATTCTTGATGTTGAAGTCAAAGGATCTATAGCTGGATAAATACCAAGTTCAGCAATTTTTCTTTCTAAAACAGAAGTTGCATCTAGGTGTGCAAATGCCGTTGCAGGTGCTGGGTCTGTTAAGTCATCTGCTGGTACATAAATAGCTTGAACAGATGTAATGGAACCTTTTTTTGTTGAAGTAATTCTTTCTTGTAAATCTCCCATTTCAGTGGATAATGTAGGCTGATAACCCACAGCTGATGGCATTCTTCCAAGAAGTGCTGATACTTCTGATCCAGCTTGAGTAAATCTGAAAATATTATCGACAAATAATAGTACATCTCTTCCTTCATCA
>Ga0209359_10000177_pt1 | contig 14610 bp, 14 predicted proteins | sample MarorgKNORR_S2LV_FD_188224 | JGI IMG/M metagenome (GOLD analysis project Ga0209359, IMG submission 188224) | Marine microbial communities from the Southern Atlantic Ocean, analyzing organic carbon cycling - Surface_A/KNORR_S2/LV (SPAdes) (version 2) | ecosystem: Environmental > Aquatic > Marine... | reverse complement strand
CATTTTCAGCAGCTAAATCCATAATAACAGATCCTGGAGCCATAGTTTCAACCATGCTTTTAGGAATTAACATTGGTGCAGGTCTATTAGGAATTAATGCAGTGGTAATAACAATATCTGATTTACTAACTCTTTCTTTCATCAATTCTTGTTGCTTTGCTTTATAATCATCACTTGTTTCAGAAGCATATCCTCCAGATCCAACTCCGTCATCAGAACCGCTTTCAACTTCTACAAATTTTGCTCCAAGACTTTCAACTTGTTCTTTTACTTCAGGTCTTACATCAAAAGCTTCAACTTGAGCACCAAGTCTTTTAGCTGTTGCGATGGCCTGTAATCCAGCAACCCCAGCTCCAATAACTAGCGTTCTTGATGGAGAAATTGTTCCAGCTGCAGTCATTAATAGCGGCATATATTTACCAATATGATTTGCTCCAATTAATACTGCTTTATAACCAGCAATATTAGCTTGAGAGCTTAATACATCCATTTTTTGTGCAAGAGTAGTTCTTGGTAATAGATTTAGTGAAAAAGCAGATATTTTTTTATCAACTAATTTTTTAACACATTCAATTTCTTTAATTGTCTGTAGTAATGAGATGAAAAGAGTACCTGCATTTAAAGATGATATTTCTTCATCAGTTGGTGAATTAACTTTACAAACTAATTCGCAATTAAATATTTCATTTTTTTCAACAATTTTAGCACCTGCTTTTGAATAATTGTCATTAGAATAATTAGATTCTAAACCAGCATCAGATTCGATAAAAAATTCATATCCTTTTTTGGATAAAGCAGAAATAGTAGATGGAACAATTGCCACCCTTTTTTCGCCAGATTTGTGTTCTTTTAAAATTCCAATTTTCATAACAGTAAAATCGAGGTAAAATTACGCATTTTAGAATATTCATCAAGAACTTTATTCATATTAAATTTTTTTTTTATTTAAATTGAATTATGGAACTGTATCCAAAAGCAAAAGTTTTTAATTCTTTTAATCTAAAAGTATCTGAATTGCATTCAATCTTTGTTGAAGAGTCTGGAAATCAAAATGGAAAACCAGTTATTTTTCTTCATGGTGGTCCAGGAGGAGGAATTAGTTCAACTTATAGACAATATTTTAATCCTGAAAAATGGAGAATAATAATGTTTGATCAAAGAGGCTGCGGTAAAAGTACACCTTTTGCAGAGCTTAACGAAAATACTACATGGGATTTAGTAAATGATATTGAAAAAATTAGAAACCATTTAAATATAGATCAGTGGGTCGTTTTTGGCGGAAGTTGGGGAAGCACTTTATCATTAGCATATAGTCAAAAACATCCTAACGCATGTAAAGGGTTAATTTTAAGAGGTATTTTTTTAGTTCGTAAAAAAGAAATAGATTGGTTTTATCAATATGGTGCTAGCAATGTTTTTCCAGATAGATGGGAATCTTTTTTAGCTCCTATTCCTGAAAGCAAACGAAATAATTTATTAAGTGCTTATTATGAAATTTTGACTGGAGATGATCAAGAAAAGAAAATTGAAGCAGCAAAAGCTTGGAGTACGTGGGAAGGAAGTTCAGTCAGACTGATTTTAGATGACGAGTTTATATCTGATTTTGGTGATGCAAAATTTGCTGAAGCTTTTGCAAGAATTGAATGCCATTATTTTATGAACAATTGTTGGCTTCCAACCGAAAATTATTTAATCGAAAATGTTGATAAAATAAGACATATTCCTGCAGTTATAGTTCATGGTAGATATGATATAATTTGTCCTGTAGTTCAAGCTTGGGATTTGCATAAAGCTTGGCCTGAATCTGATTTACACATTATTCCAGATGCAGGTCATTCTATTTATGAAGAAGGTATTAAGAATAAATTGTTAGAATACACTGAAAAATTTTTAAAACTATAAATTATAGGAAAATCCCAATTATACCAATCAATGCTCCTGCAGCAAATGATGCTGAATTTGTAATATCTACTGCCGAAACAACAATTCCTCCTAAAATAATTAATACATTGTTTACGTTTGATTTTTGTTCATTTTTATAAACAATCTCATTTTCTGATTGATTAAATTTTTCTTCTTCGAAATCATTAATATTTTTTTCAATTGAGATACTATTTTTAGCATTGGATTGACTATTTCTCAGAAAAAATTGTAATGTTTTTCTTTTGGGTGAATCTATTTCAAAAGATTCAATTTCAGATAATAATTGAACAGCAATTTGAGTTGATTCATCGCTATTGGAAACCTCCACGCTTTTTAAAGATTCGTTTTCATAGTTAGTTAAGGATAGGCTATCAGCATTTGCTCCATAAATAGTCATATAAAACCATTCAGAGGAATACCAGGCAGTAACATCTTCAAGATTTACTTTTTTATTTGAATCAAGCTGAATTACAGTACCATTATTTTTTGAATCAACTTCTATGTTCTTTATCATAATATCTTGAGATAAAAGAAAAGAGCATGAAAACAAAAATAAAATAGTTACTAATAGATTATTTCTCATCCATTGAATATATTATTTGTTTAGATTCATATGAAACAATTTTATCGATGAAAAGTTCACAAATTAGAGAATCGTTTATTAGCTTTTTTGAAAGCAAAAGTCACTCTCGAGTCCAGAGTGCTCCAGTTCTTCCAATTGGAGATAAGTCTTTGCTTTTTACAAATGCTGGTATGAATCAGTTTAAAGCTATTTTTTTAAACTCGGAAAAACCTAAAAACCTGAGAGTCGTAAATAGTCAAAAATGTATTAGGGTTAGTGGAAAGCACAATGACTTGGAAGAGGTTGGTAGAGATGGATTTCACCATACATTTTTTGAGATGCTTGGTAATTGGTCTTTCGGTGATTATTATAAAAAAGAAGCTATTAAATGGTCTTGGGAGTTATTTACAGAAGTTTGGAAGCTTGACAAATCTAGATTATGGGTAACTGTTTTTGAAGAAGACGATGAAGCTTTTGATTTATGGAAAAATCAAACAGATATAGATCCAAATCGAATCATTCGTTCTGGCGCTAAAGATAATTTTTGGGAAATGGCTGAAACAGGACCTTGTGGACCATGCTCTGAAATTCATTACTATGTTGGGAATACTCCAGAGGATCAAAAATCCGAAATGGTGAATAATTCTTCAGAATATTGGGAATTATGGAATCTTGTATTCATTCAATTTAATCGTCTCAAAGATGGAACAATGGAAGATTTACCAAAAAAACATGTAGATACTGGTGCAGGACTTGAAAGAATTTGTTCAGTATTACAAAACAAAGATTCAAATTATAAGACCGATTTGTTTGCAAAAACGATTGAAGATTTAGAAAATTTTTCGAACACAAAATATCAAGATTTTGAGGTTCCATATAATGTTATTTGTGATCACATAAGAATGCTGTCATTTGCAATTGCTGATGGAGTTATTCCGTCAAATGATGGTAGAGGTTATGTAGTTAGAAGAGTTTTGAGAAGAGGATCAAAATTTGCTATGAATTTAGAAATTAAAGAACCTATTTTATTCAAGTTAGTTGATTCAGTAGTTTCAACAATGTCTTCTCATTATCCAGAACTTAAAGAGAAACAAAAATACATTGAGCAAACTATACTTTCCGAAGAGCAATCATTTTTAAGAACCCTAGAAAATGGAGTTGTTCAATTTGAAAAAATTGTGGGCAGCACATCTGGATCTCAAATAAATGGGAAAGATGCATTTAAGCTTTATGATACTTTTGGTTTTCCACTTGATTTAACTCAGCTCATGGCTGAAGAAAGAGAGATGACAGTTGATGTTGATGGCTTTGATATTGAAATGAAAAAGCAAAAAGAGTTAGCTAAAACTGGTCAAAAATTTGAAATGGATAATGTTGATTTAAAATGGAATTTAGAAACTAATAGTAGTCATTCGATTTTTGTAGGATATGAAAATGAAAGCATTTCTTCAAAGATAATAAATCATGCTGATAGAGAAGATGGATTAATTATTGTATTAGAAAATACTCCATTTTATTCAGAGTCTGGAGGTCAAATAGGTGACACAGGTATAATTAAGAATAATGATTTTTCAGCTAAGGTAAATGATACTCAAAAAAATGGGGATTATATTTTACACATATGCAAATTAACGAGAGGATCTATAGGCAATAATCTTTCAGTAGATTGTATTGTAGACTCTGATAGAAGAAATAGTATAATGGTGAATCATACAGCTACACACTTACTTCATCAATCATTAAAAGATGTTTTAGGTAGCCATGTTAATCAAGCAGGATCTTTAGTTCATCCTGAATATTTAAGGTTTGATATTACTCATCCAAATAAAATTTCCTCAACAGAATTAGATGATATAGAAATAATTGTAAATCAGAAAATTGGTGAAGATATTACAGTTAAAACAAGCATTAAAAGCTTGGAGGAGGCTAAAAAAGAGGGTGCTACTGCTTTATTTGGAGAGAAATATGGCGATAAAGTCAGAGTTGTTACAATGGGTGAATACTCTAAAGAATTATGTGGTGGAACCCATGTTTCAAGTACAGGTAAAATAAGTAAATTTAAAATTAAGCACGATAAAGCAATTTCTTCTGGAATTCGAAGAATTCATGCTATTACTAGCAATCATGTTGATTTGTATTTGAAGGAAAAATTAGATGAAATAGGATTGCTAAAAGAAGCTGAACAGAAAAAAGAAGAAGAAAAGCAAAGTCAATCAATTTTACTTAATAGCGTGGATATTGATTCAATAATTAAATATCCAATAATGGATTTTGATGGAATTGAGTTACTGTTTAGCAAAGTTGAGCTTGGAGTTGCTTCAGATTTAAAGATTCTAAGCAAAAAAATTAAAAATAAAACAGATTCAGCAATAATATTTTTGTTTACTGAAATTGACAAAAAAATAACAATTTCAGTTGCAATTACTGATGATCTCATTGCCAAATCTTTCCATGCAGGAGAATTAGTTAAATTTCTTGCTTCTGAACTCAAAGGTCGAGGTGGGGGAAAAGAAGATTTCGCAATGGCTGGGATACCTTACATCCATCCAGAAGAAATTAATCTTGTTGCTTGGCAACTTGTTAAAAGATTTTTAGAAAAAAAGCATGAGGATTCGTTTAAATGATTGAGTCAAAAAAAATAAATGATTTTCTTAATTCATGGATAGATGGAATAATTAGAATAGGTAAAGTCTATCTTGAAAATGGAGATTATAAAGAAAGTGCTGAAAAGTTTGTCGAAACTCACTATGCATTTGATAGTGAATCAGTATTATTTAAGCCTACTTTTACAAAAGAGGTTATTTTTAGAAATTCTAAAGATAAAGCTTTATCATATTTTATAGGTGGTAATATTGATGAAGATCATGGATTTGCTTTAAAACCTTGGGAAAAAATATTAATTGATGAGCTAAATATTTTAGAAGAAAATGAACTAATAATTTCTATGGGCATATTTAAGCTCAAGCCTGTTAATAAAAAAGAAATTATTTCGGTTGCTTTTACATTTGTGTTCACTGAAAATAATGATACTTTAAAAATAAAGGTTCATCACTCTTCACCAATAATAACATAAGGAGTTATAATGTCAAAAAAATTTAAATCACCTAATCCTGTTGGACCATATTCAATGTTTAGAGAATTGTCATCAGGTGGCTGGATTACCTCGGGACAAATTCCTATTGATCCTGAAAGTGGTAATTTGAATAATAGGAGTGTAGAAGAAGAGGTTGTTCAGGTATTTAATAATTTAGAAGCTGTTTTATCAGATAATGGAAAATCTTTAAATGATGTAAGGAAATTTTTAGTTTTTTTAACAGATTTATCAATAACCCCTTTGGTAAATGCTGAGATTGAAAAAAGGCTTAATGAACCATTCCCTGCAAGATCAACAATTCAAGTTGTAGGATTGCCCATGGGTGCAAATGTTGAAGTCGAATGTTTGGGATAATTAAAAATACCTTTATTCTATTTATTCTTTTATCTTTAAGCTTTTCTCAGAAAAAGATTGATTTTAGAACTGCTGAAGAACAAGCAAAAAATCCAAATATAGCTTTAAAAAGGTCTTTGATTTTTCCTGGAGTAGGACAATTATACAATGATCAAAAAATTAAAGGATATACATTAATTGCTGCAGAGCTTTTTTCTTTATATAGTTTTAATGAGAATAGAAAAAAATATAAAGATTACAATGAGAGTTATAATAAATCTCAAGATTATTATTTAAGAGAGAGAAATCGTTTTGCTTGGATAGCAATTGGATTGTATTTTTATGGAATTCTAGATTCTGTTGTTGAAGCACATTTAGATGATTTTGATAAAATAGTTAAAGAAAACGATCCACAATCAGAGACAGGAGATATTGATGGAAAATAATAGAGAACAATGGAGTTCAAAAGCTAGTTTCATTTTAGCAGCTGCAGGGTCAGCTGTTGGTCTTGGAAATATTTGGAAGTTTCCATATATAGCTGGCGAAAATGGCGGGGCAGCGTTTCTGTTTATTTATTTAATATGCATTCTTGTAATTGGTTTACCAATTCTTAATATTGAAATTTTATTAGGAAGAACTACCAAAAAAAATCCAGTTGGTGCATTTAAAACACTTACCAATAGTTCATTTTGGAAATACGTTGGTGCTTTAGGAGTTTTAGCTAGTTTTACCATATTATCTTTTTACAGTGTTGTAGGAGGATGGTCTCTAGCCTATACCTATGAAGCTCTAGTAGGAACTTTTAATACTCCTGCTTTTGCAAATCCTTCAACTGCTGGAGATTTTTTTAATTTAAAAAATAGCAGTCCTTTATGGGTTTTAGGTTATCACACATTATTTTTATCAATTGTAGTATATATTTTATTGTCTGGAGTGAGAGCTGGTCTTGAAAAGGCGAGTAAATTCCTAATGCCAATCTTAATATTTATTTTAATGATATTGGTTGTTCAAGGATTAGTGCTTCCTGATGCGAATAAGGGTGTTTCATTTCTTTTTCAACCAGACTGGACAAAAATTGATGGTCAAACAATCTTATTAGCATTAGGTCATGCCTTCTTTACTCTTAGCTTAGGAATGGGAGCAATGATGACTTATGGTAGTTATTTATCAGACAAAGATGATATAGTTAATGCTTCTTATTTAGTTGCATTTCTAGACACGGTTATTGCTATTTTTGCAGGAGTTGCCATCTTTACTGTTGTTTTTTCATCAGGATATGATCCTACTGCTGGTCCTGGACTAGTATTTCATGTATTACCTCCACTTTTATCAAATTTAGTTGGAGGATATTTTTTCGCATTTCTTTTCTTTTTACTTCTTTCGATTGCAGCAATTACCTCTGGAATTTCAATTCTTGAAGTGAGTGTTGCTTATTTAGTTGATGAAAAGAATTTTTCTAGAAAGAAAGCAGTGCTTATAATGGCTTCTTTAGTTTATTTAGCTGCAATTCCTTGCGCTTTATCATTTAATCTTTTGTCTGATTTTACATTCAATGTTCAAGGTAAAGGATTTACTTTTTTTGATATTGCAGATTATTTAGCCTCAAATATTCTCTTGCCTTTTGGAGGTTTCTTCTTAGCAGTTTTTGCTGGATATGTCTGGGGCATTGATGAAGTGATTAGAAATTTGTTGATTGGCGAATCAAACTCAATTTATTTTGGAAATAGTATTGTAAAGACAAATAGCTTTAGGTCTTTATTTAGTTTTACTGTTAAATATATTTGTCCAGTACTCATTTTCCTTGTTTTCTTATACTCAATTGGTTGGATTTAAATTAAATGATTAAAAGACTTTTTCCAGAAGATTCAAATCAATTCAATTTTCTAAAAAGTTTTTTTAGCTCTTTCAAAAAAGATTTTATAGATAGGTTAGAAATGTTTTTTCCTATGTGGTGTATGTTTGCTTTTCAACACTATCTAATTAAGTCTTTTGATATAGGTATCTTTAGTGCCATGGAAATTGTTTTAAATAAAAATTACTTATTTTCATTAATAAAGGAAGATTGGATTGGAGTTTCCAATATTATTTTTCATACTTTATTATTTTTATGGCTAATGAAAAAATTTGATTTTTTTGGTCCTTTTAGAACAGTTAAAACTGATTTTCAAACAAACTTTTTATTATTTCTAACATTATATGCTTTTGTTGATATGCTATTATTTGGAAAAATGATGTTTGGATTCTTTTTAATTAATCTTGTTTTATATATTATATACAGATCTGATAGCTATTTCAGTCAATCTTTATCATTAATTTTAATTATAATTGCATTATTATTTTCAATAAAGTTTGATGAACCTATTTTAGCAACAAGTTGTGCTGTCTATTTACCATTTTTAATATCTTCATTGCTATTCAAGTCGAAGAATTTAATTGTTTATGCTCAAAAATTTCTTCCACTTATTGTCTTCATTTTTATATCAACAAAAGAATTATGGTTTGGATTTATCGGACTTTCATACTTTCTATTTTTCAATATGTATTACTATTTTGTTTTCAAAAAAAAGTATGACTTTTTAAGACTTGATTTGCCTTAATATTCTACTGGTTTTTTTTATCTTTTTTATTAAATTGTCCAATGTTGACCTTAAACAAAACTTTTTATTCTAAAAAGTTGGTTACACAAACCATTCCACAATTTGCGTCCGGAGATAAATATGTCAAATAATATTGAAAAAAAATTAACATTTGATGATGTCTTATTAGTTCCGAGAAAATCATCTGTTTTGCCCAAAGAAGTAGATTGTTCTTCTAAGCTTACTAAAAACATCACTTTAAATATTCCTATTATGAGTGCTGCGATGGATACTGTGACAGAATCAGATATGGCTATTGCTTTGGCAAGGCAAGGTGGAATTGGAGTTATTCATAAAAATTTAAGTATTGAAGGTCAGGCTTTGATGGTTGATAAAGTTAAAAGATATGAAAGTGGTATGATAAGAAATCCCATAACTTTAGATGACCAAAAGACTGTTAGAGATGCTAAACAACTAATGGATCAATACTCTATTGGTGGATTACCAGTATTATCAAAAGGAAAATTAGTTGGAATTATAACAAAAAGAGATATTCGATTTGAATCCGATCTTGACACTCTTGTGAAAAATCGAATGACTTCAAAAGATTTAATTACAGTTAATTCAGATACAAGCAATGAAGATGCTAAGAAAATTCTTCAAAAACATAGAATTGAAAGATTATTGGTAGTAGATAAACAAAATAATCTTGATGGTTTAATAACAGTTAAAGATTTAACCAAAAAAGAAGAATTTCCATTATCTACTAAAGATAAAAATGGAAGGTTAAGAGTTGCTGCTGCTATAAGTGTTCGAGATGACTGGAAAGATAGAGTTAAAGCTCTTGTTAAAGTGGGTGTTGATGCCATTGTTATTGATACTGCTCATGGACATTCCCAATTTGTTTTAGATTTAGTTAAAAAAGTTAAAAAAGAATTCCCTAAAGTAGATTTAATTGCAGGAAATGTTTCTACTGCTGAAGCAACTGAAGATTTGATTAAGGCTGGAGCAGATTGTGTAAAAATAGGAATTGGAGCAGGATCAAGTTGCACAACCAGAATAATTGCCGGTGTAGGTGTTCCACAACTATCTGCAGTTATGGATTGTGCAAAAGTTGGAACTAAGCTTAATACCCCAATTATTGCTGATGGAGGTATAAGATATAGTGGAGATATTGCTAAGTCTTTGGCTGCTGGTGCTAACGTAGTAATGCTTGGCGGTATGTTAGCTGGAATGGATGAAAGTCCTGGTGAAACTATTGTATATGAAGGAAGAAGATATAAATCATATAGAGGTATGGGTTCATTAGCTGCGATGAAAGAAGGCGGTGGAGAAAGATACTTTCAACAAGAAAAAGACGAACTCAAGCTAGTGCCAGAAGGGATTGAAGGAATGGTTCCTTTTAGAGGTCCTGTGAATAATACAATTTTTCAATTAATTGGAGGACTTAAATCTTCAATGGGTTATTGTGGTGCAAAGGATTTAAAATCTTTCTATAAGAACAAAAAATTTATAGAAATTTCTGCAGCAGGAATAAAAGAAAGTCATCCACATGAAGTTAGTATTATTAAAGAGGCCCCAAACTATCAGGGTCATGATAAGTAATTTTTTACTTTAAAGAATTTAAATGATTAGTAATCTTTGATTTTTGTCTGGCAGCATTATTTTTGTGAATAATATTTTTGCTAGCCATTTTATCAATAAAAGAAACTGCACTTGCGTAATGTTCATCCGCAGATTTCTTAGATTTAGCAGTTAAAACACTTTTAATGAGTGTACGCATTTTAGACTTGTTTTGAGAGTTAATAGCTCTTTTCTTTAAGTCTTGTCTATCTCTTTTAATTTGTTGTTTATGTCTATCCATAAAATGTGATTGCAACTTATTCTATTAAGAAATAGATGTCAATAATTTTCTAATTTGATTATGGTTTTAAGTTTTATCCTTTAAATTACGCTATGTCGACAAAGAAATTGAAAGAAATAGCAGGTAAAGCCAAAAAAAATGATTTCATTTCCATTTCAGAGCTTATGACTGGAATTGAAAATAAAGTTTTCTCTAGAAAAGAAGTTTCAAAACATATTTTTAAAGAATCTCATAAATCTTTAAAAATTGGTATAACCGGTCCTCCTGGAGCTGGAAAGAGCTCATTAATGAACAAGCTTATACCTCTTATCAGAAAAGAAAACTTGTCAGTTGGAGTAATTGCTATCGATCCATCAAGTCCAATTACTGGAGGTTCCTTCCTGGGAGATAGAGTTAGAATTAATAATGCTGTTAATGATGAAAATGTTTTTGTAAGAAGCATGGGATCTAGAGCAGAGCTCGGCGGTGTAACAGAATTAGCAGAAGACTTTAGTGATATTTTAGCTTTTAGTGGCAAAGATATAATTTTTATCGAAACTGTTGGAGTTGGTCAATCGGAATACAGTGTATCTGAAATAACTGACTTAACTACTTTAGTATTTGTTCCTGAATCTGGAGATGAAATTCAGCTTTTAAAAGCTGGAATCTTAGAATTAGCAGACATTTTTGTTGTTAACAAGTCAGATAGAAAAGATTCAAATTTATTAGTCAAATCAATTAATAATATTTTATCTTCAACAAAAAAAGATTCTAAGAAGATTCCAATTTTTAAAACTAGCTGTAAGACTGATGAAGGATTAGAAGAGTTTGCCAACGCTATTGTTTCATATTTTAAGTCAATGAAAGACAATAAAGAGATTCAAGGAAAGCAAATTTTAAGATACAATAGAAGAATTAAGTCAATTATAGAAAAAGATGTTTTAGAACAATTTTGGAACAATCAAAGATTAACACTTTTAGATAAAATTGATAAATCCTCAATTAAAAAGAAATCTCCTTATGAGTTTGTTGATGAAATAAAGGGTAAAGAATGAGTAATAAAGACATGTCTATTGTTGATCATCTCGAAGAGTTAAGATGGAGAATTTTAAAGTCTCTAGGCTCAATAATTTTGATGTCAATTTTAACATTTAACTTTGCAAATTACCTTGTTGATATATTAATAAAACCTGCTTCTCAAATTAATTCTGATTTGAATCTTCAAGTTTTGACTATTCAAGGTATGTTTCTTTTAAAGTGGAATCTTGCAATTATTGGAGGAATCATATTATCTCTCCCTGTTATTACTGTTCAAGTTTGGAAATTTTTATCTCCAGGTCTTTATGATAAAGAAAAGAAAATATTAGTCCCACTTATACTGACTGCTTTTGTATGTTTCATTTTAGGAGGTTTATTTGCTTATAAAGTTATTTTACCTTTTTCTTTAGACTTTTTCGCATCAATGATTACAGCAGATATTCAGAATAATTTTTCAATAAATTATTATTTTAGTTTTGTTTTATCTCTGATGATTGGAGCTGGATTAATATTTGAATTACCGGTAGCATCATTTTTATTTTCTTCAATAGGATTAATTAATCCTCAATTTTTGAAAACATATAGAAGGGAAGCAATAGCAGTAACTGTAATTCTTTCAGCTATTATTACACCTCCAGATCCAATTAGTTTAATTATAATGTCAATTCCAATGTTAATTTTGTATGAGATAAGTATTGCAGTATCATGGTTTGCTAATAAATTGTTTAATAATTAAAAATGAAAAAAATTTTAATTATTAGAATGAGTTCAATTGGTGACATAGTGTTAGCAACATCTTTTTTAGAATCTGTAAAAATTAAATATCCTGATTCAAAAATCGATTTTTTAATTAAAAAAGAATTTGCTTCTATTCTCGAGCATCACCCAATGATTGATAATCTAATTATTTTTGATAAATCTAAAGGGTTGAAGGGTCTATGGAAATTAGGTAAATCATTAAGTAGAAAAAGCTATTACAAAGTTTTTGATATTCACAATGTTTTTAGATCAAAATTTTTATCTTATTTTTTTAAAAGAGTTAATTTTTTTCAAATTTCTAAACCAAGACTTAAAAGATTTTTACTTTTTTATTTTAGATTAAATTTTTTTAAAAAAGACTTTAGTCATATCAAAATGTATCATTCGTTATTAGGAATCAACGAAAATTTTCCAAGGACTTCTCTTTATGTAAGTGAAGGTGAAAAGAGTTCGGCAAAAAATTTTTTACAGAACCACAATATAACTGATGAATTTATATGTATAGTACCAGGAGCTGCTTGGGAGCAGAAGCAACTTCCTGTAGATAAATATGACCAATTAATTGAAGATTTATTAAATAAGTTCAATTTAAAAATTTTGATTTTAGGGTCAAAGAATGATACTATATGCGATAAAATTGCAGTTAAAGATGGAGTAATTAATTTAAAAAATCAAACATCCCTAAGAATGGCTTTAAGCATCTTATCATTAGCAAAGCATTCATTTGGTAGTGATACAGGCTTAATGCACGCCTCAGAAGCTCTCAATACACCTGTTTCAATGATTCTTGGTCCTACTTCTTCAGAAACTGGAGCTACAATAAATCATCCACAATCAATGATTTTTGAAAAAAATAATCTTTGGTGTAGGCCTTGTTCGCAAAATGGCAAAAGAAAATGTATTAGGAAAGAACAATATTGTCTTACAGGTATAAAAATAAATGATTTGGTTCGAGCATTTGAAAAGAGTAGTTAATATGAAAACTTTGTTTATTTTAGTATATAACCTTTTGATTTACCCGTTACTCTTTTTATCGTTTTGTTTATGTCCGTTTAATAAAAAGATTAGAGATGGAGTCATTGGAAGAAATAATTCTCTAAAAGTTTTAAGAAAATTTCAAGATTCAAGATTTAAAAAGAAACTTTGGTTTCATGTTGCTTCTCATGGTGAATTTCAGCAAATAGAAACCATCATTAATAAAATAAAAGAATCAGATAGTAGTATCGGAATAATCGTATCTTTCTTCTCTCCATCTGGTTTTAAAAACGTAGATAACAGGAGTATTGATTGTAAAATCTATTTACCGTTTGATACTCCTTTTTCGGTATTACGTGCTTTAAAGCTTGCCTCTCCTGAAAAGATCATCTTTGCTTCAAACGATTTATGGCCAAATTTTATATTCTTTGCATATCATAAAAGAATCAAATTAATACTGACATCTGCTAGATTAAATCATAACTCTGGTCTAAGCTCATTTGTTAAAAATTGTTATCAAAGAATTTTCCTAAGTTATTTTACCAAAATATTTACCATAACAAACAAAGATCAAAAATCTATTTCAAATTTTATACCTCAAGATAAAGTATTTTTTGCTGGAAACCCTAGATACGATAGGATTTTAGAGAATCTTGATTCAGAAATCATGAAAAATGATAAAAGGTTTCAAAAGAAAATATTTATTCTTGCAAGTTTATGGGATGATGATAATAAATTTCTTTTTCCTTATGTGTTTAAATATTTAGATAAAAATCCTGAATATAAAATTGTGATTGTTCCTCATGAAATTTCTTTCGAAAATATAAATTATTATAAGTCAATTTTAGATGAAAATTCTATATCAAACACAACTATTGATAGTCATTCAAACATTTTAGATTTAGATGAAAGAGTAATAATTGTGAATAAGGTTGGTTTTTTGTCAAAGTTATATTGTCAAACTTATATAGCATATGTTGGAGGTGGTTTTTCTAAGAATGGTATTCACAATATTATTGAACCTGCAGCAGCAGCTAATCCCGTCTTTTTTGGACCAAACTATAAAAATTCTAATCAGATTGATGCAGAAGGCCTAACTGATATTTTAGCAGGATTTTCAATTGATTCTTTTGATAAGCTAAATGAAAAAGTTGATTGGCTTTTAGATGAACAAAATTACAGCGTTACATCTTTAAAAGGAAAATCTTTCGTTGAAGAAAAATCTGGCTCAACTAATAATGTTTTAAAGGCTATTCATGAGTAAGCTTTTTAAGGTTAGTGATATATTTCTAGTGCCAAATATGATAACCATATTAAGATTTTTTTTAATTGCACCCATGATAATTACCTACAAAAATGGAATGCAATCTTATTTTTTAACTATCTTATTCGTTTCTTTATTATCAGATTTTCTTGATGGAATTGTAGCAAGATGGCTTGATCAAAAATCTGAGCTTGGCAAAACTCTTGATCCAATTGCTGATGGAATAACATTATTTGCATTCAT
>Ga0209359_10000173_pt1 | contig 14684 bp, 16 predicted proteins | sample MarorgKNORR_S2LV_FD_188224 | JGI IMG/M metagenome (GOLD analysis project Ga0209359, IMG submission 188224) | Marine microbial communities from the Southern Atlantic Ocean, analyzing organic carbon cycling - Surface_A/KNORR_S2/LV (SPAdes) (version 2) | ecosystem: Environmental > Aquatic > Marine... | reverse complement strand
TTAATAATTATAATTGTTTATAATTACCTTTGCTCCACTCATAAAAAACATATCCTGGTAAACTTACATCGCCTTTTCTATCAAAGCTTAAAGTTCCCAGAACAGTATCAAATTTTCCTTTTTTCATAACTTTTAATACTTTCTTTGGATCATTTGATTTTGCTTGAGTAGCCGCTTGTTCAAATACTTGAAGTGCAGCATATGAATAAAGAACATAACCTTCTGGTTCAATGCCAGCAGCTTTAAATTCTTTAACAAGTGGTCCAGCTTTTGGATTATTTCTAGGATCTGGTGAAAAAGTCATTAAAGTTCCTTCTCCAGCATTTCCAGTTATATCCCAATATTCTTTGGTAACTAAAGCATCTCCACTGATCATTTGTGTTTTCATACCCTGATCTCTCATTTGTCTTACGATCAAACCACCTTCAGTGTGATAACCACCTAGATAAACTGCATCAATATTATTTGATTTTAGTTTTGAAACTAAAGCAGAATAATCTTTTTCACCTGCTGTGTAAGCTTCGTACATAGCTTCCTTAAGACCAGATTTATTCATATTGGATTTAGTTGCATCTGCTAAACCTTTTCCGTAAGCAGTTTTGTCATGCAAGATAGCAACTTTTTTTCCTTTATAATTATTTGCTAAAAACTTACCAGCTACTTCACCTTGCTGATCGTCTCTTCCGCAAACTCTAAATGTATATTTTCCACCTTTGTCTGTTAAAGCTGGATTAGTAGAAGCAGGTGATACTTGGATTATACCTTCTTCGTTATATACAGCTGATGCAGGTATAGAAGAACCTGAGCAGAAATGACCCGCTACATAAGCTACGCCTTGACCAGCAAATTTGTTGGCAACTGCAACTGCTTGTTTTGGATCACATGCATCATCGCCAATTTCTAATTTAACTTTTTCTCCATTTATTCCACCTTTTTTATTAACATGCTTTAACCACATTTCAGCACCAGCTTTTAACTGAGCACCAAAAGATGCATACTGACCACTCATTGGGCCAGCTGAAGCAACAACTATGTCAGCTTTTGCTGAAAAAGTTGCTAACATTAATAAACCAGTAGTTAATGAAAGAATTTTTTTAAAAGTTCTAAACATATTTTTTCCTCTGTTATTAATTAATTAATTGTCTTATTGAACACTTTTAAAGAGATGATGTAAATATAAAAAATGTTAATTTTTAGTACCACCTTCTAAATAAGCTGCTTGAATATCCTTGTTTTTTAATAGCTCTTTACCAGTTCCTTTAATTGTAACTTTGCCGTTGACTAAAACATAAGCTCTGTCTGCTAGTTCAAGTGCTTTTTTTGCATTTTGTTCAACTAAAAAAATTGTGACATTTTTTTCTTTATTAATATTTTTTATAGATGTAAAAATTTGATTTACTAACTTAGGAGCAATCCCTAAAGATGGTTCATCTAACAAAAGTACTTTGGGTTTACTCATTAGCGCTCGACCAATAGCTAACATTTGTTGTTCTCCTCCAGATAAAGTACCACCTCTTTGTGTTTTTCTATCATTCAAGACAGGAAATAAATCATAAACTTCTTTGATGTCTTTATCAAAAAATTTACCTTTTTCATTTATATAAGCTCCAAGTTTTAAATTTTCCTCAACTGTTAATCTTGAAAAAATTCTTCTACCTTCAGGAACCTGACTTATTCCTAAATTTACAATTATGTGTGGATCTTTGTTTTGAATATTATCTCCGTTTAAAGTAATTATACCGTTTTTAGCTTTGTTGACTCCGCTTATGGTCATTAATAAAGTTGACTTGCCAGCGCCATTAGATCCTATGAGTGATACAATTTCTCCATTATTAACTTCAATATCAACTCCTCTCAGGGCTTGAATCTTTCCATAAAATGTTTCTACATTTGAAATTTTTAACATTATTCTTCCACTCCTAGGTATGCTTCAATTACTTCTTTACTTTTTTTTGTTTCATTAGCTGTACCTTCGAATATTTTTTTTCCATAATTAAGCACCACAACATGATCTGATATTCCCATTACTACGCTCATATCGTGCTCAATAAGTAATATCCCTGTTTTTTTTTCAGTTTTAATAAATCTTAAAAGTTTGTTTAGTGCAGCAGACTCTTTAGGATTTAAACCTGCTGCTGGTTCATCTAAGCATAGCAGCTTCGGATCGATACACATCGCCCTAACTATCTCTAATTTTCTTTGATCGCCGTATGGCAAATCTCCGGCATTGTCATCAGCTCTATTAGTTAAGCCAATAATATCTAACCAATATTTAGCTTTTGCTACTGCTTCTTTCTCTTTTTCTTTATATGATTTAAGATTTAACAAACCATATAAAGAGTAACCAGATGCAACCATTAATTCATTGTGTTGTGCCACTAAAAGATTCTCTAAGACTGACATTGCAGGAAATAATCTTATATTTTGAAAAGTCCTAGCAACTTTCGCAACATAGGCAATTTTATAATCTGTGTATTTTCTTAAAGAAATCTTTTCATCGGATTTATGTAAATACATTTTACCAGTTGTAGGTTTATAAAAACCTGTAAGGCAATTGAAAACAGTAGTTTTTCCAGCGCCATTAGGACCGATTATTGAAGTGATTTGATTATTTTTTGCATTAAAGCTCAAATCATCTATTGCCACCAATCCCCCAAATTTCATTGTCAAGTTTTCTACTGATAGTAAATTGGTCATTTATTATCCTTGTGCATTAAAATGGTAGGTTTTCTATTTGCTAAAATTCCTCTTGGTTTAAATACCATTATAAGAACCATTGCTCCTCCAAAAGCGATCATTCTATATTGTTCTAAATCTCTGAATATTTCTGTTATTCCAATTAGAAAAATTGATGCTAAAACGACTCCAGTCTGAGAACCCATTCCACCTAGAACAACAATTGCAACAATTATAGCTGACTCTATAAAAGTAAAACTTTCTGGACTTATAAAAGCTTGCCGCGTAGCAAAAAAAGACCCGGCAAAACCACCAAACATTGCACCTATTGCGAAAGCAGTTAATTTTGTATTTGTAGGATTAACACCTAGAGATTTACAAGCAATTTCGTCTTCTCTTAGTGCTTCCCATGCCCTTCCTACAGGTAACTTTCTTATTTTCAAAGTAAAATAATTTGTTATTAAAGCAAGCACTAGTATTAAATAATACAAAAAAATAATTCTGTGCATTGTTGAATATTCTAAATTAAAAAAAATATGAAAACTCATTTCACCTTCGTCGGGTGATCTTTTAAATGGGAGACCAAAAAACGAAGGTCTAGGTATCCCTGTTATGCCATCAGGACCGTTTGTAACCTCATACCAATTTATTAAAATTATTCTTATAATTTCCCCGAAACCAAGTGTTACAATAGCTAAATAATCTCCTCTTAATCTTAAAACAGGAAATCCTAATATAATTCCAAAAAAGGCTGCAAATAAACCTGCTAGTGGCAAACAAATCCAAAAGGACCAACCAAATGTTGTTGCAATTAAAGCGTAAGAGTAAGCGCCAACAGCGTAAAAAGCTACGTATCCTAAATCAAGAAGTCCAGCTAAACCTACTACAATATTTAACCCCCAACCTAACATAATGTAGGTCAAAATCATTATGGCTACATCCATAAAATATCGATCAGTGAAGGGCAAAAAAGGAAAAACTAAGGCAAACAAGATACCGGTAATAGCAAAATGTTTTGCTTTATTTTCTGAAAATTTTGAAAACCTTTGTGTTATATTTGATAAAAATTTAAACTCAGTTTTTCTAGATGAATTAATATTAATCAAAAATCTCCCTAAAATACACAGACCTACTAATAAAACAACTATTCCCCATTGAGGTGTGATATATAATCCTTCACCTTTAGAAATTGTTCTCAAACCTACTATAGGTCCAAATAAGGCCAGCGCTATTAAACCTGTAAATAGACTATCTTTTATTGATTTTATAATATCTGATTTTTCCATTAAACTTTTTCAATATCTGGTTTACCAAGAAATCCTGTTGGGAAAAAAATTAGTACAACAATTAAAACACTGAAAGCAGCAACATCTTTATACTCTATTGAAACATAACCGGACCACATTGTTTCTATTAATCCAATTAACAACCCTCCAAGCATTGCACCTGGTAATGATCCAATTCCACCTAATACTGCGGCGGTAAACGCCTTTATTCCAGCTAAAAAACCAATGTAAAAATCTATAACACCATAGTACAAAACAAACATCATCCCGGCCACTGAAGCTAACGAAGAACCTAAGATAAAAGTGATTGAGATTGTTCTATCTACATTTATTCCTAATAAAGCAGTCATTGTTCTATCTTGCTCGCACGCTCTTTGTGCTCTTCCTAAATCAGTCTTTGTAATTAAAAACGTAAAAATTCCCATTAGAATTGTCGTTAAAATCACAATAAAAATTTGTAGATAACTTACAGTAACAATAAATTCCGATTTTTTGAAAAATTCTAATCCTCCAGTGATAAGAGGTTGCATTGGCTTAACACGCGCACCCTGTGCTACTTGAACATAATTTTGAAGAACTATCGACATACCCAGAGCTGAAATCAACGGGGCTAATCTAAAAGAACCTCTTAGGGGTTTATAGGCTAATTTCTCTACAGTCCATCCATAGCAAGCTGTAAATAACATGGCTATCAATAAAACAAGCAATAAAATAATGGGCAAGGCCACTCCAGTTAATCCAAAAATTATAAACGAAATTAAAGCAATAAAAGCTCCTATCATAAAAATATCACCATGCGCAAAGTTTATCATTCCAATTATTCCATAAACCATAGTGTAGCCAATGGCTATTAGTCCATATATTGAGCCTAAGGTTATTCCGTTTATTAATTGTTGAATAAAATATTCCATCTATTTTCTCATCCTTTTATGAACATTATTGAGTGCTAAAATAAATTTGTCATAAAATTTTGTTTTTTTCAATTCTTTTAATACTTGCATATTTAAACCCTTAGGTGTTTGTGACTCTGCGACTAATTTCTTGAATCCGAAGCTTCTTTTGTTAACTGCGTCTTTTGATAAAGCAAAAAATAATTCAGATATATAAAAAGTAGCAATTTTTTTATTCAAACCTTTTTTTACTAGCCAATTTGTACTTAAATTTAAAATTTCGTAATAAGCCGCCATCAAAGATGAAGTGGCCCAAAAGCTTTGGCTAATTTTTTCATCTTTTATTTCGATAATCTTTCCTAAGTAGCTAAAGATTTTTTTTGCATTTTTATTACTTGGGTTTAATATTATGGGACCGAGCCGATTTTCAATTGGCGGTAGAGGTATTGCTTTGCATACATTTTTACATTTTATAATTTTTCTCAAATCATTTAATTTCATAGTTGAAATTAAACTAATAATATTTTTATTTTTTGGGAATTTTAATTTCGGTAATAATTTTCTGCCTACAACTGGTGTTACACATAGAATTATTGTTGATGATAAATTTATTATCTTTTGATTATTTGAAGATATTTCTACTGTTTTGAATTTTTTACTTAATTTTTTTGCTATATTTCTGTTTCTCGAAGATATATATATTTTCTTAATCTTAATTTTTGATTTGAAAATGCCATATATAATTGAAGAAGCAATCTTACCAGTTCCTATAAATCCAATAATCATAATTAATGCAGAATAACCAGTCTATACCGATTAATAAAGAAAATTTTAAACTGATTTTTTCAAAAGAGTTTATCTTAGTAATAGCATTTTCAATACCAGCAGCAATTATAGCAGAGTATTTTAATATACCTTTAGCATGGTTTTTAGGCCCAATGATAATTACTTCTTTAACGTCTCTTTTTGGTTTGAAGCTTGTAATGCCAAGACTTGTCCTTAGCATAGTTTTAATTTTGTTGGGTCTTTATATAGGTAACTATATAGACAAAAATTTATTTTCTCAAATGAGTCAATGGATTTGGACATCATTAATTATGTTGGGTTACATTGTTTTAAGCGTTTTATTGGTTTCTAAATATCTTGAAAAGTTTTCAGGATATGAAAAAAAAACATCAATTTTTTCTGCTGCTCCTGGAGCCTTGGGTCCTCTATTAATTTTAGCTGAAGATGAAAAATCTGATCTTAGTCAAGTAGCTACGTCTCATTTAATAAGATTAATTATTATTATAACTGTATTCCCGTTTATCGTAGACAGTTTCTATGAACAAAATAAAATTGAAAAGATAAATACAGTGCTTGAGCAAGATGTTTATGATTTAATTGTCTTAATTATTTTTTCTTTACTATTAATTTTTATTTTTGACAAAATGAAAATTCCTGCTGCGCTTCTAGCTGGTACTCTTGTCGCTAGTGGTTTATTGCAAATTACCGAAGTTGCGAGTTATAAATTATCCCCAAACATAATTGATTTTTGTTTATTAATTCTTGGATCTTCAGTCGGTTGTAGATTTGCAAATAAAACATTTGGAGAAATTGGAAAAAATGCTTTGCATAGTTTTGTTGCGACTTTATTTTTGGTTATCTTAGGTTTAATGGCTGCTTATGTAGCTAGCTTGGTTATAGATAAAAATTTCTTCACATTGTTGTTGTCTTATTGCCCAGGTGGAATTTATGAGGTTGCGGTGATAGCTATTTTTTTTGATTTGGACCCAGAATTTGTATCCTTTCATCATATTATAAGATTATTAATGATCTTGTTTTTTGTACCTTTAATTTTGCGGTTTATGCAGAAAAAAACCTAATTTTAACTCATCGTTTTTGACATTAATTCGATTTTAGAGTTAAATTTGGTATGGCAAATATTTTAGACTTAATTGCAAGAGTAATGATTTCAGCTATCTTTTTATTTAGCGGGGTTAATAAAGTATTTAATTATGATGGAACTATAGGTTGGATGGAGGGATTTGGTATTCCAGGTATATTATTAATTCCAGCAATTATTATTGAAATACTTTTCCCACTAATGATCATAATTGGATATCAAACTAGATTTGCAGCTGGGGGTCTTTTATTATTTTCATTAGCCACTGCTTTTATTTTTCATTTTGACTTTTCTAACCAAATGCAAGTCATTGCGTTCCTTAAAAATGTAGGTCTTGCTGGTGGTTTATTATTTTTGATAGTAAATGGCGCTAAAGAATTGTCTTTTGAGAAGAAAAAAAAGTATGTTCGTTTATAAAAAAATTATTTTTTTTTAAAATAACTATTATAAATTTGCCAGAAAACTATTAGCACTATTGTTATCATTATGCATAACGTTAGTGGTCTGTCCCAAAGAAATGCCCAAGATCCATCACTAATAAGTAATGATCTTCTTAAATTTTCCTCCATTAATCCTCCCAATACGAATGCTAATATCAAAGGAGGCATAGGAAATTCATATAAACGAAGAATGGTTGCTACAACGGCAATTCCTATCATTAAATAAATATCAAAATTATTAAATGACATTAAATAAATGCCAGTAACAGAAAAAAATAAAATTAAAGGAATTAAGAACGCGCGAGGAACTGCGAGAATTCTAGCGATATAAGGAATTAGAGGAAGATTTAATATTAATAATATTACCATTCCGATATACATCGACATAATTACAGACCAAAAAATTTCAGGGTTTGTTTGATAAAGTCTTGGTCCAGGTTGAATTCCAAAACCAAGCAAAGCTCCTAGCATTACAGCTGTTGTACCGCTTCCAGGTATACCTAGTGTTAATAAAGGTACAAAAGATCCTGAGCAAGCTGCGTTGTTTGCAGTTTCTGGAGCGGATAAACCATTAACACTGCCTTTTCCAAATTTTTGTTTTTCTTCATCTTTTACAAAGTTTCTCTCCATTCCATAAGCTAAGAAAGATGCTATAGTAGAACCAGCTCCAGGCAAGACACCTATAATAAACCCAATAATTGATGATCTTGGAATTGTTGTAACCATTTTTTTGGTCTCTTCTTTGTCAAGTCTTATTGATCCAAGTTTTGAAAGTGAAATTTGTTTAGCTGCTTGAGTAGGGTCGCTTCCCTTAAAAATAATTGTTAACGCTTCACTCATTGCAAAAGTTGCCATCACAACAAGAACAAAGCTTATTCCATCAGCTAAATTCATATTGTTAAATACAAATCGAGGTATATCAGATAGAGTATCTTGCCCAACTGACGCCAACATTAACCCTAGAACAACCATCATCATAGCTTTTAAAAAATGTCCTTTTGCTGAAAATGCAGAAACTGCTGTTAAACCTAAAATCATTAAACCGAAATAATCAGGAGATCTGAAGGCTAAACTTACTTTTGATAAACTTGGAGCAGCGAAAAGTAAAAATATTGCAGCAATAGTACCTCCAGCAAATGAACTATAAGCTGCGATCGCTAAAGCTTTACCGGCTTTTCCTTGTTGAGCCATAGGATAACCGTCAAAAGATGTTGCAACTGTTCCAGGTACACCTGGAGCATTAATCAAAATTGAAGAAGTTGATCCGCCAAAGACAGCACCATAATAGACTCCAGCCATTAAAATTAAACCAGTGGATGGTTCAAAACCATATGTAATTGGTATCATAAGAGCAATCGCCGTCATCGGACCTAACCCCGGCAACATTCCAATTATAGTTCCTGCAAAACAACCTATCATTACCATTAAGATATTTTTTAGGGATAGGGCTGTATTTAAACCAATTAATATTCCTTCAATCATCCTATTATTCCCAAATATTTTAAAAATGGATCACGTAAATAGATGTCTAATAAACCGTGTAAAAGAAACATAAAAATAGCAACAAATGGAAAAGAAAGTGTGAAAACCCAGAACCATCTTTTTTCACCAAGAGTAACGTAAGATAAAATCAAAAAAAGTGAAGTGGATAAGAAGTAGCCAGCTTTCAAAATAGTAACGCCATAAATAATCATTAATACCACTAAAGTAATTGTCTTTTTATAATCTAAAACTGAAAGACTTACATTTGACGGCATTCTCTCCGGTAAGACCATATATAGACCGGAAAAAAATAAGCCTGCGTATCCTAAATAAATGGGGAATGTTTTAGCATTAAAGGGCGCGTCCTCATCGAAAGAAAAAACCCTAATTTGGTGAGCGTAATATAAGTAGAAACCTGAAAAAACAAAGAAGAGCAGTGAAATTATCTTTACTGGACTAATTTTCACTGCTCCTCCAATTTATTGAGTAATTAAATTACTCCAAGCTTTTTCATTAAAGCTGTCATTTCTTTAGTTTGTGTTTTTAAAAACTTCACAAACTTTTTGTCTGGGTTGTAAATATTTACCCAAGCATTCCTTTTTCTAACAGCTTCCCACTCTGGAGTTTTTTGCACATCACCTAACATTTTAGCAATTTTCTTTTTATCTGCGCTACTCATATTTGGTGGTCCAAAGAATCCTCTCCAGTTTACGAACTGAACATCAAAGCCTTGTTCTTTAAGTGTTGGTACTTCTGGAGCATCTGATACTCTTTTGGGTGCTGTGATACCAATTATTCTTACTTGGTCTCTTGCTCCCATTACTTCTCCCAGACCTGTTGAAAGAATTTGAGTTTCTCCTGAAAGTAAACCTGCTAATGCTTTTCCGCCAGCATCGTATGGTACGTATACAACTTTATTTGGATCAGCTCCTGCTTCTTGGAACGCTAATGCACCAATTAAATGGTCCATACTTCCTCTTACAGATCCACCCGCCATCTTAACAGATTTTGGATTAGACTTATAAGCAGCAACTACATCTTTAAAGTTTTTATATGGTGAATTTTTTGCAACAGCGATTGCACCATAGTCACCTATTACTCCAGCTATTGGCACAACATCTTTGTATGAAAGAACGCCACTACCACTCACATAACCTTTATGTCTTGTGATTGATCTCAATACTAAAGGTGTAGATTGAACTAATACTGTTCCTGATGGTTTAGTATTAATCATAAATGAAAGAGCTTTACCTCCACCACCACCTGACATATTTTCAAATGACGCACTTTTTAAGAAACCAGCCTTTGTAAGTGCTTCTCCGGTTCCTCTAGCAGTTCCATCCCAACCACCACCAGCACCGCCACCAATTACAAAATGTAATTTGTCAATAGCAAAACTAGTTGATGAGATTGAAGTTAAAAGAACGGTAGCAAATACAAGACTGATAAGTTTTTTAAATTTACTTAACATATGTTTCCCCCATTGTTTGTTAATTAGCCTATTAAAATTAATTAATCCTTAAGAGTCAACATGATTTAATTAAAAAATGTGCCTCTAATTCTTAATAGCTCTCTAGATAACCCAGAATGCTCCTTAAAAGGTTTTCTTCCATGCAACCAAAAATAGTTATTTGAAAATATTGTTGAACCTACAGGTAAAGGAAAACTAATCTTATTTTTGCTTTCTTCTAAGGCATCAGATAATCTTTGCAGAAACAAACCTTGTTTCATATTTCTTGGCTCGGGAAATTGATTTATATAGGAAATAATTGGTTTACCTTTTTTGTCTTTTGAAAATACCGGGTGTTCCACTTTGTAACTAACATTTTTACTTTTTGGTGAACCCCACATAAATTTTTCTTGTCCAACTGGATCATTACTAAACTCTTCTAAATGCTCCCAATCATCTAAATGTAAAATAACACTTTCACCTCCAGTTACATTTTGTTCTTCCATTTTAGTCATAATTAACCAATCTGTTTTCTCTTTTACGTAAGTGCCATCAGTGTGAAGGTCTAATGGGGTATAGGCTTTTCGTAAGTAAGAGTCACTGCTGTCTTGGTGTTTAACATAAAATCTTGCATAGTACTTTCCTGTCATCGAGTCAAAGTTAGGATTACCCACTAGATAAGCAAGGCCTGTCGATAGTTTAACTAAAAATTCTTTATCAAATTTTTTGTTTTTAATCTCTGGTTCAACGATAATAGTACCAGAATTTCTATCGTTAAGAATGCTAATTAATTCCCTACTTAGCTTATCTAAAAATACCTCGTCTAAACTTTTTGCTAAACTAAATCTTGAGAAGGGTTTATATTCTAAAGATGTTATAGAGTGTTTTTTAAATGGAAAAATCAACTTATCTAGGTCTTGTTCTAATAACTTTATAACTTTAATTCTCTTTGAACTTGTGTGGTCTTTAATTTCTAAACTCATATATTATTTAAAACTGTTAAAAGTATAGCAGAAAATAGTGTAGGCAGTACAAGATTTTTCTTAGTAGATAAGAATATAATTATACAAACAATTAAAATCAAAATTCTTATTACAACATTTGACTCTGATAATACACCAGCTGGAAAAATGATCATCCGTCCAAGTAAGGCTGCTAATGTTGAATAAGCAACATAATTAAACCACTGAAATATTTTTGAGTTAATGCTCACTTTTTCTGAAGTTAAAGCTCCCATAAATCTAGAAATGAAAGTTGCTAAAGACGTCACCAAAATTGCTATTATAATAAATTGACTATTTTCCACTTTTTTCTCCTATTAAAAAAGCAATCGTGCCTGCAATTAACCCGGCATATAAAAGTGCCCATTCAGTAGTAATTAAATAAATTAATGGTCCTAAGATTGTACCTAAAGTTACTGCTATAGAGATGCCTACATTTTTCATTGCTCCTATCATCATACAAAAAAAATAGACAGGATTTACAATTGCTAAACCAACTAACATATCTTTGTTTAAATAATCTGCAGATAAATAACCAACAACTGTCATTAAAATAGCCGTTGACCAAGTGCCTATACCAATGCCTATCCAAAAATCTATTCTGTGTCTTTTATCAATTTTTTTATAACTTTCTTTAGCAATTAACCATGAGGATACTGCTAAGAAATGACAAGATAAGTAATATTTCCATTTTGGTTGAGATTTATGTTCTAACAATGGAAACAAAGAAACGGTCATTGGGTAAAGTCTAAAGTTTACTAACCAAACCGCTAAAAAAATATTTATTATTGAAGCTCCAACCAACATCGACTCGGCCATTACCAATTGACCAGGTAGTGCATAAGTAAAAAGGCTAGATGCTGCGCTTTGTTGAAGATTAAATCCTGCGTCTTTTAATAGTGCCCCTAAAGCTATGAAGCAAGCAGCTAATGGAATTGCAGGACTTCTTGATCCTTTTAAAGATTTCAAACCTGTTAAAAATACCTTTGAGTTAATCATCCCCCAAGGAATAATCTTCCAACATCTGAGTTTTTTAAAAGATCATCTCCTTTACCAGCTATTGCAGTTTGACCTGAAACTAAAACATATCCAATATCTGCGAACTCTAAACCTTTTTTAGCATTTTGCTCTACAAGTATTATAGTTTTTTTTTCAACTTTTTGTAAATCTTCTAAAATTTCAAATACCATATTTATATATTTCGGTTCTAAACCAATGGATGGTTCGTCAACTAATAATACAGAAGGTTTCATAACTAGGGCTCTAGAAATTTCTAATAATCTTCTTTCTCCACCTGATAAGACTTTTGCAGGCTGATTTCTTCTGTTTCGTAATCTCTCGTATTTTTGAAAAATTCTTTCAGCTTCTTCATAAGCTTCATCCTGTTTATCTTTTATATATCCGCCCATTAAAAGATTTTCCTCAACTGTCATATCGGGAAAGACTGAATTGTCTTGCAAGATGTAAGCTATACCTACTTTACTTAGTTTTTGTGCAGGAGTTAATTTTGTAATTTCATTGCCCTCTAATTCAATTTTTCCATCAAAGATATTTGTAAAACCATAAATAGAATGAAGTATTGTAGATTTCCCTGCTCCATTAGGTCCAATTAAACATAACGATTGGGCTTTACTAACAGTTAAATCAAAATTATGAAGTATTTCCATTTTTCCATACCCAGCGTTTAAACCTCTAATGGTTAGGTGAACATTATTAGGAGAAAGTTTATTAAGGTCCTCTAAACCAGGTGCTTTACCTAAAACATCATATTGATTTTTCATTACTGAGCTCCTAAGTAAGCGTCAACTACTCGCTTATCATTTTTAATTTGATCAGGTGAACCCTCTGCTAACATTTTTCCATGCGCTAAACAGAAAATTTTTTGTGCTAAGCTCATAATCACTTTCATATTGTGTTCTATGACTAATAAAGTTATTCCATAATCTTTATTTATTTTGATCAATCTATCAATAATACCATTGATTAAAGTTGGGTTAATTCCAGCTGTGGGCTCATCTAATAAAAGCATTTTAGGCTCATTCATTAGAGCCATTGCTAATTCTAGTAATTTTTGCTGTCCAAATGATAGGTCTCCAGCTCTCAAGTTTCTTTTTTGGTAAAGGCCTACAAAATTTAAAAGATTTTCTGCTTTATCAGTAAGTTCAGAAGGTATTTTTGCAAAAATAAATCCAGAATCACTAGCTTTGTGACTTATAAGCATATTTTCTACACAGTTAAGTTTTGAATAAATTCTTGTTTGTTGAAAAGTTCTTAATAAACCAAGTTTAGCTACTGCTGGGACAGGCATTTCTGATACCTCTGTATTATCAAAAACAATAGATCCTTTATCTATTGGATGAGTTCCTACAATAGAGTTAAATAAAGTAGTCTTACCAGAACCATTAGGTCCGATTAAACCAACAATTGATCCTTGTTCTACCGAAACAGAAATATCTACATTGGCTTGAACACCTCCAAAAGATTTACTTACACTTTTAACTTTTAAAATACTCATTTTAGTTCCACCTGAGCTTTACGATCTTTTTCATCAACTACTTCACCAAATTTCTCTGGGTATTTTTCCCTTAACCAACCCATTAATCCTTCTGGAAAATAAACCACGATCACAACAATTAAAACTCCAAGCGCAACATATTGCCAGCCTAATATGAAAGTCCATAGACCTTCTTTGAAGAAATGGAATAAAGTTGCACCAATAATTGGTCCCCACAAAGTTCCTTTGCCACCAAGTATTGCCATAAGAACCATGAATACTCCCATCTCTCTTCCATCAAACGCAACATCGGTAGAGTCTATATAGCCAATTAGTCCGCCCATAATTCCGCCAGCAAGACCACAGAAAAATGCAGAGCACATCCAACCAACAATTTTATACTTCATTGTTTGAATACCCATTGCCTCTGCTTTATCTTCGTTATCTCTAATCGCATTTAAAATTAATCTAAACCTAGACCCGTAAATATATTTAACAAAAACAAATGCTAGAACTAATACAAAAAAACTTAAGAAGTAGAAAAATTTTCCTCTTGCTTCAGGATCAACTATTTCTGCTGGGAAAGGTGGTGTTGTAAATCCTTGACCTGCCCCGATAATTTCTATCCCTCCGGCAATTTCACCTGCTGCAATTCCTAAACCTAAAGTACAAATCGCAAAGTAATGACCTCTTAAACCTAAAATAGCATAACCAATCGCACCAGCAACAATGGTAGGAACAATAGCTGCAACTAATAATCCAACACCTATTCCTTGAAAATATTGCGCTGTAGTATGTACAAATGTTTTTTCACCACCACTTTCTGTCCATTCTGCTAACGGGAAAAACATACCTACTTGAACTGAAGCAGTAAGATACATTCCAAGACCATAGAAAAGAATATTTCCGAAAGAATTGTAACCCATCTCTCCGCCTTGTAAATTCCAAGTCATCGCTAGAACGATCAAGACGCAAAGATATGTAAGCTGAACTTTAAAAGCAGAGAACAAGAAAGGTGCTGCTAATCCTAAGATTATTAAGCCTGAATATAAGATCAGATCTTTTTGTTTTATTGCAGTC
>Ga0209359_10000172_pt1 | contig 14697 bp, 12 predicted proteins | sample MarorgKNORR_S2LV_FD_188224 | JGI IMG/M metagenome (GOLD analysis project Ga0209359, IMG submission 188224) | Marine microbial communities from the Southern Atlantic Ocean, analyzing organic carbon cycling - Surface_A/KNORR_S2/LV (SPAdes) (version 2) | ecosystem: Environmental > Aquatic > Marine... | reverse complement strand
GTCGAGCCGTTCCAGTACGCCCAGGGTGAAGGCGTCATGGGGTGGCTGACTTAACTTTTGGATCAACTTCGATTTGCCTGATCCCGATGCGCCTGCGATGACAATCACGTGGCGGGCAAGCTTTCTCTTCCCCTTAGCTTTCACCGGTTCATCGTCATGCAATTTGTATGATGGTTTATGTCTGCTCTTTAGAGGGTCGTCATTGCCTGAATGGTGACAATACTTCGTTGGATCATGTTGATTCCTTGGTGGTCGCTGGCGCAGTGTCGAAGTTATTGAATTGTTCTTGTTGGAGCTGGCGGGGAAGTGCCTGGCCTGATCAGAAAAAACGTGTCTCGTTAATATCAACGTCTCTTTTTTGCACATGAAGAGTTTGGTTGAAGAATTTGAATTAAACTAAGAATTAATCGATTGGGCGACCGTTGCATCTTCGCTTCAATCGACCCAAGGGACCTTGAGGGTGCCATGGCCCTACATCAATAACACCCTCTTGCGTGATTCATCTCTTTTTTATTAAGTATTCATTGTCAGTGCGAGCTGATATTTCCCAGGTCGACCCCCCCTTATATGCAAACGCTGCTATCCAAGAAAAGACCGATTCGTACCAGGTACGGAAAGTTCTAGGGGCTGACGACTCTTCTTCTGCCTTTTCCTCTGCATCGATTACATCTATGACGATTAGCGCTCCTCCTGTCATTGCATCGCTTCGGGGCAATCCGCTCGAACCACAGGGCACAGCATTTCGTCGTTACACCGGGTCTCCTCACCCTTTTGGAAGCACCGTCGAAGCAGACGGCGTGAACTTTTCGCTGTTCAGCGGCAGTGCTACTGGGGTTCAACTGCTGATTTTCACTCGACCTGAAGACCTCGATCCGGTCAACGTCATTACCCTTAGTGCAACTGAGAACAGAAGCTTCAACATCTGGCATGCCTTCATCGAAGGCGTCAAGCCTGGTATGGGTTATGCCTACCGGGTGGACGGTCCCCGTGAACCCTGGAACGGCCATCGCTTCGATCCAGAGAAGGTTCTTGTCGATCCGTACTCCAAAGGAAACAGTCTGGCCCTTTGGAATCGCGGAGCTGCCTGCACACCTGGGGACAACCTGCACAGCAGCATGCGCAGCGTTGTTATCGACACCGGCGACTACGACTGGGAAGGGGATCAGCCCCTGAAACGTCCGATGGCCGATACGGTCGTTTATGAAATGCATGTGGGGGGCTTCACCAAGAGTCCGACCAGTGGCGTTAAACACCCAGGCACTTATCTGGGACTGATCGAAAAAATTCCTTATCTGAAAAGTCTTGGTGTCACGGCTGTCGAGCTTTTGCCCTGCTTCAGCTTCGACCACACAGATGTCACCAAGGAACATGAAGGCCGCAAATTGGTGAACTATTGGGGCTACAGCACCATGGGCTATTTCGCGCCTCACCAGGGTTATTGCGTGAGTGCGGATGCAGGAACTCATATCAAGGAGTTTCGTGACATGGTGAAAGCTCTGCACAATGCAGGAATCGAAGTAATCCTTGATGTGGTGTACAACCACACGGATGAGGGCAATCATCAGGGGCCGATGTTCAGCTTCAGGGGAATTGATAATTCAACGTATTACTATCTAACTGGTGCTAATGGATCAAAAGAGTATTACTACGACTACACAGGATGTGGCAACACATTCAACTGTAATCATCCCGTCGGTGAAAAGCTGATTCTCGACTCCCTGAGATTCTGGGTGGATGAGATGCATGTTGATGGCTTCCGATTCGATGAAGGCTCTGTGTTGAGTCGTGGCGAAGACGGTTCTCCTTTGGAGCATCCTCCAGTGATTTGGGCGATTGAGCTCGACGATATTCTTGGTAAGAGCAAGGTGATTGCTGAAGCTTGGGATGCTGCAGGTCTGTACCAAATTGGCTATTTCCCAGGAGCACGATGGGCTGAGTGGAACGGTAAATACAGAGATTGCATCCGTCGTTTCATCAAGGGTGATGCGGGCATTATCAGCGAGGTGGCTTCACGTATTACGGGCAGTGCAGATCTCTATCAGTGGCATCACCACGAGCCTGTGAACAGCGTGAATTTCGTCACGGCACATGATGGATTTACTCTTTATGACTTAACTGCGTACAACGAAAAGCACAACTGGGCGAATGGGGAAGGAAATAACGATGGTATTGATGAAAATTTAAGTTGGAACTGTGGTTTCGAAGGGGAGACTGATGACCAGTGGATTAACGACATGAGAAAAAGACAAGTTAAAAATTTCGCCACAATTCATATGCTTTCTATGGGTGTGCCCATGATCGTGGGTGGTGATGAATACATGCGGAGTCAGGGTGGCAACAACAACACTTACTGCCATGATAACGAGATCAATTGGTATGACTGGGATCAGATCGCATCAAAGGAAAGTCAGGAGATGATTCGTTTCTGGTCTCTTCTGATCGAGAAAAGAAAAATGTATATTGACCACTTCCGTGGCCGTTATTTCAAGGGCGAATCAAATAAATTTGGACTAAACGATATTGCTTGGCACGGTACGCAGTTGAACAATCCTGGCTGGGATAACAGTGATGCTCGATGCCTTGCTATGACCCTTGGAGACACGGCTGAGGATACAGATCAGATTCACAATGTTCACATTATGTTCAATATGTTCTGGGATGCTGTCGAATTTGAGATTCCTCAAATTCCAGGCTTAGCCTGGTATCGAGCAATCGACACTGCTTTGCCTTCACCTCAGGACATCGAGTCTCCCGATCAACAGGTTGCTGTTCAAGGAAACAGCTATTTGGTGACCGGCCGCAGCATCGTGACGCTTGTCTCTCGAGCGTCAAATTGACTTTTATTTAATCCTTACACATTCTCTAGAAACCTCACATTCAACCCAGTCATGGAATCTTCCAATCAGCTTAATTTCCCTTTTTCTGACCTGATCGCTGGTTACATTCGTAGCGTTTCATACCCCGATATTTTCGACTGTAAAGGCGAGGTAGAACTCGAAACATCCGATGGAAGGATGTACACAGTGAAAATTACTGATGCAGCATACGCTGAGCTGGTCAGGAATCTAGGTGAGCCATTCCAAATGGCTCCGGATCTTAGTCAGATCTTGGTTGAGGGCAGATTCATTCACGTTTATGGCCTTTTCTATCCTGAATCAGACCGGTTGAAGTTTGAAGCCAAGCACATGTTGCTGTTTGGTCGAGGGAAGGATGACCTTAGATTTGAAAACCAGAACTGGTGGATTCATCAGATTCAGCAATTGTTGAACTTCTATTTGGAAGCACAGTTCCAAGTGGTTGAAGGTGAATCCATTGACTTCAAAAAGTTCAGAACAGATCTCAGTGCGGAAGGTAAAAAGCAGGACGGTGTTCAAAATCTTGATACCATCTCACGCTTGATCTATGGCTTTGCGACGGCCTACATGATCACCGGCGACGAACGGGCTTTGGAGGCAGCCAAGAACGGAACTGAATATATGCAGCGCCATTTCAGGCACCAAAACAAGAGCGAAGGGATCTGCTACTGGTACAGCCAAATTGACATCCAAGAGGATGGCACCGTTCGCAAATACATGGGCTCCACTGCCGGTGGTGATGAAGGTGGTAATGCAATTCCGTGTTATGAACAAATTTATGCTCTTGCTGGTCCAACCCAGACGTGGCGACTAATCGGTGGCGAAAGCATTAAGCAAGATATTGACGACACGATCTCATTCCTAAACCGCTTCTACAAAGATCATGGTCCATACGGTGGATACTATTCACACGTTGACCCTGTCACTTTCGATGCCAAGGCTGATTCTCTTGGTGTCAACAAGGCCAAGAAAAATTGGAACTCCGTTGGCGACCACGCTCCGGCTTATCTCATCAACTTGTATTTAGCCACTGGTGATGAGAACTATGGAACGTTCCTTGAAGATACTTTCGACACGATTTGTGAGCATTTCCCGGATTATGGCTACAGCCCCTTCATGAACGAGAAGTTCTATGAAGACTGGACCCATGACCTGAAGTGGGGGATTCACCAAGCAAGGTGCGTGGTCGGTCACAATCTCAAAGTTGCCTGGAACCTCACCAGGATGCATAGCTTGATGCCCAAGGAGAGCTACAAGACGTTCGCTCATCAGATTGCTGATGCGATTCCAGGCGCAGGTTGTGATAACCAGCGCGGTGGCTGGTACGACATGATGGAGCGTACCCTGAAGGATGGGGAAGAGCATTACCGTCGTGTCTGGCACGATAGAAAAGCCTGGTGGCAGCAGGAACAGGGGATTCTTGCTTACTACATCATGGCTGGTGTTTACAACGACAAGCCTGAATACCTCCGCTACGCAAGGGAAGGTTCTGCCTTCTACAACGGCTGGTTCCTCGATTACGACGCTGGTGGAATCTATTTCAACGTTCTTTCGAATGGTCAACCCTATTCATTGGGTGGAGAGCGTGGAAAGGGCAGTCACTCGATGGCTGGCTATCACTCCTTCGAACTCTGCTTCCTTGCAGCAATCTACTCAAACTTATTGGTGAACAAGGAACCGATGGATTTCTACTTCAAGCCGTATCCTCAGGCTTGGCCCGAAAACAAACTCCGTGTTGCTCCTGATCTACTACCTGCTGGTAGTGTAGAACTATCGGAAGTTTGGATTGATGACAAGTCATACACAGATTTCGATCGAGCCAACTTGATTGTCAATCTGCCTGAATCGGATACGCCCTTAAAGGTTCGTGTCAGGATTGAACCTGCAGGCTTGGGCTTTAGTGCTGATCTGATGACCTATGAAAATAGCATTGCTAACTTTGCATTGGACGGAGATCTGACCCGCTGCAAATTGCCACTTCTTAAGAAGGAAGTGGAGAAACTGAGTGGCCTGAAGGGCATGGTCCTCGATATGACCAATCTCAAGACTGTTGATGACACAGGCTGGAATTACCTGTTATTCACAAAGCAACAAAGGGGTGCTGATTTCAGCCTCTCACTCAAGGGTTTGAACGCAGAAATCGCACAGTCCCTAAAAGATGCAGAACTAGACGAAGAGTTTACAACTCTCTAACATTCTGAAAAAGGTTGACTTCAATGGTTAAATTAAGAGGGCATGTTCATCATGCCCTCTTTTTTGTAACAAGACCATGACAGCAGGCAATATCTCCAACAATAGAAAGGGTGTTGAGGCTGCCATGGCAGGTAACCATATCGAAGCAGAAAACTTTTTTCGGCAGGCAATAAAAGAGAATGAAACCGCTATTGAAGGGTGTATGAACCTTATCAGACTTCTACATATGCAAGGAAGACACGCCGAGACAATTAGTGCATTCAAAGAGCTTCAAATAAATGTTCAAATAGAAAAGATCCATCCACAAATTTTGTATATGGTTACTCAAAGTGCTTTGGATATTGGCGACCTGAAAATAGCAATCCAGAACCTCAGCGTACTATCCCCACAGCATCCTGGAAATAGTGAGATCCAGTGCATGCTTTCTGAGGCATTCATCAAAAGTGGAAGACTAGTAGATTCCCAAAAATTACTAGAGAGAGTAATACAACTCAACCCAGAGGATCCCAGTATTGCCACACAACTAGCTATTACGGAAAGTGAGCTTGGGAATTACAACAAGGCGGAGAAAATACACAAACAACTTGTAGGCAAATTTGAGAATGCATTTTTAAGTCACTTTAACTATGGTCTTTTCTTGGCAAACATAGGCGAAACAAAAAGGGCATTAAGATGTTTCGAACGGTGTAAGCAAATCGTTCCAAATGCACCAGAGGCACAAGAGCAAATCGAGAAGTTACTCCAAAATGAAAGCAACGGATTGACAGAGATCTATCAAGATATCGAGAAAAAATATTGGGTTGAAGCTGAAAAAAAGCTTAGAAAAAATAAAGAGGTAATAGAGCCAATTCAGTTTTGGGCTGCAGTTAATGAGTTACCAAAAGAAAATCAGCAAAAACTAGGAAGTATTCAGGCTTTTGACGCAGAAATACAGATCAGAATAGTTGAACTCTATTCCGTCTCGGAAAAAGAAAAGTTTTTGGCTGAGCTTGTCGATAACGTGAAGAATGCAGAAAGCTTGATATGGAATCGAGCCGGCAAACCAACACGGCATGGACTACAAAGCCATGAAATATTGAATGGTAGTCAATCAACCGCCATTCAGGATTTATGTAGGCGTCTCAAGGAAGCCTCACTCGACTACATCAAAAACAAACCACTTCTGCAAAAAATTAGAAATCAAAAAAAGGGAAATAAAGAATTGAGTGGCTGGAGTGTTGTGTTGAAGAAAGGGGGACATCAAAAACGTCATATCCATCCAGAATCCATCGTGAGTGGAGTCGTCTACATACAACTTCCAAAAGAGAGCGCTAACGAGGAAAAAAAAGAAGGGAATCTAGTGTTCCCTTCAAATAATATGAAAATGGTCACCCCGAAAGAAGGTATGGCGGTAATATTCCCGAGCTATCTAGCCCATGAAACGGTACCAATTAATAGCAATGAAGAGCGAATCTGTATCGCTTTTAATTGGACATAAGTTCAGCTATATGGTCGTACGGAATATCCACCATGCACGGCATCAACAAAGAAACGATAGTTACCTGTATGAGTCGGGGTGAACTCCAGGGCAGGAGGATTGCCGTGAGATGTCAGCTGTCCAAAGCGCTTGAGAGAGCGTCTTGAAGGATCTGCCGCATCAGGGTTACTACCACTGAAATCAAATCCATAACAGTCGAGTTCATAATCAGCATAAACAAGTGCCCAGGGTGAGCGATTGGCGACGTATTTATAGTTGTAAGTTTTTCCAGCAGTTAAGGGAACGACACGATCAAAACAGCCGGGTTGAAGAGGATTCATCAAGTTCAAAGCTGACTCTGGATTCCAAGCTTCGAGAGTTTCTGTATCGTCAAACGATCCGACAAGAGACATCGAATCAAGAGAGGAAACAGGAAGAAGTTGACCAGGTCCGGCAACCACACGAATCGAGAGCCGATCTGTCTCAGGGTCAAAGACAAATTCGAGGTCACTATTAACATCAAGCTTGAAGCAGATATTTAATTCATGCGGCTTCCCATGCCAAGTCACACATTCGAGTGAAGAGGAAGGTAAGCCGTCATTGATATCAAGCCAACAGCCTAGCCCCATCGTGTCAAGAAAGAGCTCAGAACTGATCCCAATATTTACGACATGAAAGCCAGACTTAACAGACGTTTTGAGTGAAAACTTGTCAGAGTTTGCAATTGGCTTCATCAAGCGTTCAGGATCCGTTGGATCAAACTGGTTGGCTTCAAAGATACTCCCAAGAAGTTGAAAAGAAATTCGGTCGTTCAAAACATCCGGCGTTTTAAGTGAGGGATTGTCGGGAGATGGGATTACGCTGAAGTGAGGTGAATTTGAGGTCGGATCGTGAAGATTAAAACGATACTCGCCGTCTTCAAATACCTGAATCGTGCAACCTGAATGCATGGAAGAACCGTGGCTGCTACCAAAACCAGTCCCTTGAACAAGCGACGATTTGCCATCATTTAAGGCAGAAAAACCATAATCTTCATCGTGGTTGGCAGAGATCAGAAACTGATAAATACCATCAGCACGAAAATCGATTCCACCAGTCTTCAATAAGGGGACATCGATAGTCCATAGCTGATCAGACTGCTTGACAAACTCACGTCCTTTGAGACGAGGATCAAATTTGTCAAACATATTGAGACTATCCCATGGAAAACCATTCAATTGGAAGGAATCAAATGAATCAACATGGTGAAAAGTATTATGCCCAGCATTGGGCTTACAAGTTAACTGCATTGACTCAGAGTCAAACTCAAAGACGATGAGCTGAGAGACATCAACGCGAAAATTGATGTTGTAGGTTGATCTCCCATCACGAGTTTCGATCAGATCGAAAACCCCAGACTGCTTCTTGGTTAATGATGTTTTGAGTTGGCGTTTAGGAGAATGATTGATTACAAGACGGAGACTATAAAGGCCATTAACATCTGGAAGTTGTGGACCATCGACAGCATGACAAATACGCCAGGTGGTTTCCGAGACCCTGACCATATCAAGAGCTGTTTCAAACGGATTCCATCGCCAACGACGTCGATGGATTGTGCCCAGCAGGCTGACTGATTCAATCGTCTCAGAGTCAATATGTTGTTGAGTGAAGCGTGGCAACAAAAACATCGAGACTGGTGTGAAGGCTCAAACCACTGATAGCCAGAAGCAGGACATAACGCAATCATTGAGGAATGAAGCGACCTTGAGTGAACTAGGGATAATAAAAGCCTAAAGAATAAAAGTACTGGTCAGCGAGTCAACACAATAGGGTCACGAAGCGTGAAAGCATCTTTGGCTTTAATGATGCCAAATGGAAAGCTTGTGACTATCGTTGATTTGAGTGAAAGCAACACTCTGACCTCATCTACCATTGGCTATGGCAAAAAGAATTCTGGTCGTCCTGTCTGAGTGGGGCTACTGGGGCGAAGAGCTGATTGGCCCCCTTGATGTGCTGACGAAAGCTGGTTATCAGCTTGATTTCATGACGTCGTTTGGCAGGAAGCCGCCGGCGTTGCCCCCTAGCATGGAAGAAGGATATCTTGATCCACCGCTAAACAAGGTTGTTACCGACGCACACTATGCGAAGCGGACAACCGAGGTACATGAATCAAATCTTCTCGATAATCCAATTAATTTGTCTGAGAAGATTTCGTTGATGCCTTATTTCAACGGACCTAATTTTGGATTAGAACTAGCAGCATTTCATGAAAGAAGAGAGGAATTCTGGAAAGAATTCGTTGATCCATACGATGCGCTGCTGCTCCCTGGAGGTAGCGGACCCATGGCAGACATGGTTAACAACGAAAGGCTGCACAACCTAATTCTTGGATATGTTGATCGTGACAAGCTGATTGCAGCTGAGTGCTATTGCGTCACGTGTCTGGCATTTGCCAGGGACTGGACTGATAGAAAGAGCATTATTTGGGGCAAGCATGTCACTGGACACGCCAGGGAGTACGACTACAAAGAAAACACTGGCTTTGCACAAATGTACGGCTTTGATGGTGAACCAATGAACACTACGGCTAACTTCGGGCCTCCGTTCTACCCATTGGAATATATCCTTCGTGATGCCACTGGCCCTCATGGCAAATATCATGGTGGTGTCGGGAAGAATCTTTCAACGATTTTGGATTACCCCTTCCTTACGGGTCGTTCCACACAGGACTCCGCGTTGGTTGGAGACCTGGTGCGGAAGGTGCTGGAAGACGGTCTTCGCCGCTACGGCTGGTAAAGCAAACAACTAAAAGGGCGCCTTAGTAGGCGCCTCGTTCTTTACTCACATCTCGAGAAATTATGAAAGGACATGAGGCGATCCTGAGGCAGTTTCTTGCCAACGACCTGGACCATATGTTCGGGAACCCAGGGACTGTGGAACAGGGTTTTCTGGATGCTTTGGCAGATGTGCCAGAGATGAAGTACATCCTCACCCTTCAAGAATCAATTGCAGTGCTGTGTGCAGACGGCTACGCGAGGGCACGGTTGAAGCCAGCATTGGTACAGATCCACAGTTCACCGGGACTCGGCAATGCAATCGGTAATCTTTATCAAGCGATGCGAGGACAGGCTCCACTGGTTGTCATCGGCGGAGATGCGGGAATCAAGTATCAGGCCATGGATGCACAGATGGCAGCTGATCTTGTCGCCATGGCAGAGCCAGTAACCAAATGGTCTGCCATGGTTCAACATCCGTCAAGCTTGCTGCGGATGGTGAGACGAGCTATCAAAATCGCCTCAACTCCTCCCTGTGGCCCTGTTTATCTCTGTCTACCTGAAGACATTCTGGATGCTGAGGTTACGGAAGAAATCTTCCCCGCCCATGTACCAAGCTTGGCGACGACGCCACGGGGTGATGATCTGGAGAAGTTGGCCTCAGCGATTGAGCAGGCCAGCAACCCAATCATCCTGGTAGGCGATGGAGTTGCTTGGACCGGCGGGGTCGACCGGGTGGTTGAATTGGCGGAAACCATGGGGGCAAAAGTCTATTCAGCCGACGGTGGTGAGATTAACTTTCCCGATGATCACCTACTTAACTACGGAAGTACAGGACACATGTTCGGAGATGCAAGTCTTCCGATCATGAGAGGTTGTGATCTCTGTATCACTCTCGGAGCCTACTTACTACCAGAAGTATTTCCCCATCTAGGTGATATCTTTGACCCGAAGGCAACGGTCATTCATGTGGATACCGATGTCAATAATATCGCTAAAAATCATCGGGTCGACATCTCCTACGTTGCCCATCCACATACAGTGATCGAGGGATTGATACCCCTAGTAAAGCAGTTGCCACAGAGCTGGCACAATGCCGCTCAGGAGAGAAGAAAAAAGCTGGAAAGCGAGTCACCTGTGGTCAATAATGACGTCGATATCAATTATGAAGTTGTACCGAAACATGCAAGTGGAGAATATGACGGCAAAAAGTTATCAATGCGGTCGGGGTATTTCATCAAAACGCTCTCTGAAATGATTCCCGAAAATAGAATTATTTTTGATGAGGCATTGACCAATTCACCACCTGTCAACAAATACCTGCCAGGGCGTGCACCCGGTGAACGAATGTTGACACGAGGTGGGTCATTGGGGACTGGATTCCCCGGAGCCATTGGTGCCAAGATTGCTCATCCTGATCGATGCGTTGTTGGCTTCTCTGGTGATGGAGGAAGCATGTACACCATCCAGTGCCTGTGGACAGCAGCACGTCACAACGTTGCAGCAAAATTTGTGGTCTGTCAAAACAGATCGTACAAACTTCTGCAGGCAAACATTAGCCAATTCTGGAAGGAGAGAGGCATTGAAGGTAGGGAGTTCCCCATTCCTTTTGATCTATCCAAGCCTGAAATCTGCTTCAACGAAATTGCAAATAGCTTTGGTGTTGCAGGAGAGCAAGTTGTTCGACCTGATCAAGTTAAAGATGCAATTACAAGAATGTTGTCTCATGATGGGCCGTATCTTATCAATCTTGTACTTGATGGCACCATTAGACCCGACTTAATTGGAGTTAAGTGCGGCCAATAACCATGCATATTTCATCATTGCTTCTTAATTATTTCCCTTCCGGATAAGTTTATCCAATTTTACTTTCAAACACTCATTCTGGTTTTCAAAATGTTCACTCATCCCGAAATTTGGTCCTTTGCATCGAATTGGTATCGTTATCTGGATGTTCATGCTCCCCTCGGTAGTTTTAGGCCTCTTTTGACTGAGGACGTTCAGCTTGTTTTTCCAGAGGCTACAGTAACTGGCTTTGAAGGATACTCTACCTGGTACAACAAGGTTATTGATATATTTTTTGACGAACAACATACCCTAAAGATTGCAGACATAACCAGTCAATCTGACCAGGCTGCTGAGGTTCATGTTGTTGTTAATTGGCACGCAAGTATCTGGAATGCACCTGATGCCCGTAGTACCCGTTTGATGATGGATGCTGATCAAACTTGGGAAGTAATGCGAAATTCTGTAGGTCAACCTGTCGTTTCTAAATACATTGTTAATTACATGACATACGAGCCTGGCTCTTGTAAACTTTAATTAGTCACTTACTTTTTCACTTAGTTTGTATTTTTGCCATGAAAAATGTCCCTCAAACCAAGCTTGGTAATCTTTACCGAGAGCACATCAGCTTGATTCTTAAAAAGGATATTGATGGTCTTCTTGCTCAGTATGCAGACGATGCATTGTTGATTTCAAGTTTTGAAAAATCACCTAAATATTTCCGTGGTAGTAAAGAACTTGAGATCCATTTTCAGGGAATTCTTGGTATTCAAGGCCTTGATACTGAAATCGCATTCTGGGGTGAAACAGAAAATCCAACGACACTTATGATCGTTGAGGCCATAACGATGCAAACTCCAGGTGGTGAAGCAAAAATGCGCTTTGCCGACAGCTGGGTTCTTAATGAAGAGGGTCGGATACAGATCCATTTCGCTGGTATGACTCAGTATCCTGATGGTTCAGTTGCTTGAGGATAATATGCTTCAAATAATTTCCCAATTAGCTCTCACTTGTAGAGACCAGAAAGTTACAGAGGATTGGTACGTCAGAAATTTTGGTTTTCGTCGTGCTCGCGTCGCTACATTACCTGATGGTTCTCAAATTATATTTATCAAAATGGCTGATTCAAGTTTTTATCTAGAATTATTCGCCGCAGATAGCGAGAATCCGTTGCCTGATCCCATAAATGATGGTCCAACATATCCGGCATTTAGGCATTTAGCTTTTAAGGTTGATGACGTTGACAAAAAGCTCTCACAGATTAGTCCTTTGGACATCACACTTGGACCACTAGACTTCGATGCCTTTATCCCAGGTTGGAGAACAGCTTGGTTGAAAGACCCTGATGGTCGAATTATTGAAGTTAGTCAAGGCTTTGTGGACGAATATTGAGATCGTTCTTTTTAATTAAAACACCTCACTATCTATTTCATGTCAGTTTATTCATCACCACAAGAAGAAGCTCAATTCAAATCTAGAACCGTTGAGCAACTCTGGAACCATCATAATAAATCTTTGGCTGCTCGAGATATCGATGAGTTCATAAAAGATTTTAGTCCATCTTGCATTTTTATCAACAATCCCAAGAGTGGTCATGCTCAAGGTACTTTTCTTGGTGCTGAAGGTGTCGCTAAATGGTGCAAAGAATTTTTTGACTTATTCCAAGATATATCAGAGTTTAAAGTTCCTTTTGGTGCTCACATCGATTCCCCCCATGAATCCGACGGTGTTGTGATGATTAGCTGGGAGATTTTCAATTCTTCTTTCAATGTCAGGAACGGGGTTGATACATTTATTGTTAAACAAGGTAGGTTTGAAATTGTAACTGTTGTATACGATGTTCAATCTGCCCTGAATTGAATTTGTACATCTAACACCCTTTTCTTTTTATCATGTCTGCTTTTCCTGTGTTTAATGATGTCAAGCTTGATTCCAATAATCAGCAAACTCAAGCTTCATACTACAAATCAGCTGCCACGGGTGACTTTGAGGGTACTTTAGATACTCTTGCTGATGATGTGTTTTTTGAGATTTCAGGTGATCGTTCTACCCTCCCTTTTGCTGGTAGGTGGGAGGGTAAAGAAAATGTCAAAACATTATTTTCTACTTTTGGCTCCGCGTTTAGGCTCTTAAATCTTACCGAAACTGATATTGTTGAATCCGCTTCGGTTTCTTATTCTTTCAATGATGAGTCTTTTTTTGTTTATGAAACTGGCATCTATTACCGTGTTCCTGTACTTCATATCATGTCTTTCAACTCAGATAATAAAATATCTTCGTTAGTTAATATCCATGATACAAGTTCAGCTTATCAAGCCTTTACATCTTCACCTTCATCTCTTATCCCAATATCCCCAAAAATTGCTCCACCATCTGACTCATCTGTCTTGGATGATGCGTATTTGGAGGATATTTCTACTTCTTTGGTTAAGGCCATTTTTTCCGGTGAGACCGCTTCTTCTCTGTTTGCTGAGAATCTCACTTTTTATATTCCTGGTTTGCAGGATAGGGACAAGATCGCTGGTGTCTGGACTCTTGATGAACTTAAACTAGTTTACCCAGATCGCATTAAAAAGTTAAACAAGCTTAGTTCAAGTTCTTCAATTCACTCTATTACTAAGTCTGAAAATCGTATTGCTATTCATGGTTCTGGGGGCTTCTCCAGTCAAAATCCCTGGGTGATTTTGGCTTCTGTTGATTCTAATAAATTGTGCAGTCAGTCTTCTTTATATTTTGATTTTCAGTTTTCACTTTAACCCTTTTCCTCTAAGTAATGTCTGTTTCAACACAACGTTTCGTTGATCCTTTTCTTGTTATTCACCGATTTGAATCTCCTCATATCGATGGTGGTGAGGGCGTTAATAGCTATATTATCGAAACAAGTAATTGTTTAATTATTCTTGATTTACCTCTCCTTGATTCTGTTGCTAAAAATATAAGGGAATATGCTGATCAACTCCAGAAGCCTATCAAAAAAGTATTTATTACTCATGCTCATCCGGATCATTGGTTTGGTCTTTATCGATTTAAAGATTTTGAAAGCTTTTCTACCCCGAAGACTATTGATGAAATAAAAAATTTAGGATCCCAATACCTTGATTTTAAAAGATCTTCTCTTGGTGGCGATGATGCTGACTTGCCTCCTGAAGTTATTGTGCCGAATAACTCTGTTGAGACTTTTGATGAAACTATTGACGGAGTTAGGTTTTCGTGGAAACTTATTTCTAATGTTGAATTCCTCGAAGGTCTCTATTTGATTTTTGATCAACATAAAATATTTATGGCTGGTGATTTAGTCTATAATGGAGTACACCACTATGTCGGACAACGTGATGACTCGGGTTCTCTATGTGTCACCAACTGGATAGATTTTCTATCATCACTTGAAGCTTCCTCTTTTGACTATGTTTACGCTGGACACGGTCCTAATGCTGGATTTGAACTAATAGGATCCTCTGTTGATTACCTTAAATGTGTTCGAGATATTATTACTGACCCGCAAAAATCACGTGTGGATTATCGAGATTTTGTCAACACACGATTTCCCGAGCATAAAGTTTCTGAAATGATAGACATATCTGACTTTTTTGTTTATGGCCCTCCCGACTCAAATTCCTGATTCATAACTAGTTTCTTTCATTGCATTAAATCATCG
>Ga0209359_10000170_pt1 | contig 14733 bp, 8 predicted proteins | sample MarorgKNORR_S2LV_FD_188224 | JGI IMG/M metagenome (GOLD analysis project Ga0209359, IMG submission 188224) | Marine microbial communities from the Southern Atlantic Ocean, analyzing organic carbon cycling - Surface_A/KNORR_S2/LV (SPAdes) (version 2) | ecosystem: Environmental > Aquatic > Marine... | reverse complement strand
CGACCTGTCCTTCGCAGTCGGCGAGGGAGTGATGGTCAACGACGCAAACGTCGTACTGGCTGACGTACCAGCGTCCAACGGAGTCATCCACGTGATCGACAAGGTCCTGATGCCTCCGGCTGACGTGACGGAGGAAGATGGAGACATCTGCTACAACATGGTAACACATACCGTGGCTGCCGGAGCCTCCTTTGCAGAGTGTATGGCGTATGCCTACTATGAGGACTACGAGATGAATGGTCAGACATTCACTGGTTGCTACAACACAGTCACACACACCTTCACCATGGTTAGCCAGGCAGAATGTGAGGCATACATGTGGACACCAGCTGTAGACATAGCAATGACAGCAAGCGCGACCACGATCCACAACTCCTTAGTTGCAGCCCTCGCTCAGGCAGAGCTAGTCGCTACCCTACAGGGTGACGGCCCATTCACGGTCTTCGCTCCAACGGACGACGCATTCGCAGCAGCTGGAATAGACCTAGCCGCACTCGACAACGAAGAGGGCAAGGCAACTCTGACTGACATTCTGCTATACCACGTCGTATCAGGAGCAGTACCATCATCCGCAGTGACCGACGGCATGTCCGCCGCAGCAGTAAACGGAGACGACCTGTCCTTCGCAGTCGGCGAGGGAGTGATGGTCAACGACGCAAACGTCGTACTGGCTGACGTACCAGCGTCCAACGGAGTCATCCACGTGATCGACAAGGTCCTGATGCCTCCGGCTGACGTGCCAGTACTCCCTGAGGGTTGTGACTACGTTATCGGAATAGATGAGTCAGGATACGCATATGATGTAACCGACCTGTCCATAGACGTAGGTCAGACAGTATGTTGGATATGGGAAGACGAGTCAATGGCTCACAACGTAGCTCAGATTGAGATTGAGGGAGATACGTCCAGGGTGCTTGGTGGAAAGTACAGCGGAATGGCAATGACAACCGTTGACTACAGAGTCACATTCGATGAGAATCTGACCTTCCTGTACATCTGTGAGCCTCACGCCACCATGGACATGGTTGGAAAGGTTGTCGTAGGCACAGGGATAATGGAAGTAGTCGATGAAACAGACTCCAGCACCGATAGCAACAGCGTCCCCGGTTTCACCGCCGGACTATCTGGAATAGCACTGGCCGCCGCCGTAATCATGTACGGTGGAAGAAAGTCAGAGCTGTAGACGTAAAAAGCCCTTCACTGGGAGAAAATATCCGGTTTCCAAGCCGTGATTTTCCCAGTGAAGGCACTAGTCATCACCGTTAATGGACTAGCTAAGTATAGCTTTCCAGGACCAGATCTTCCCTGAAAATTTCTGTTAATAGCAGAAACTGTGACTTGTTCAGAATCCTCGCTTACTCCTGGACCGGCACCGATACAAGCTCCACAACCGGGATCAATAAGTTGAACACCCGCTTCTTCGAATATCTTTGTCCATCCCTTCTTCTCTGAGAGCTCTTTAACCGACTTGGAACCAAATTGAATGTAGCAATCCACATCTTCTGCAACCTTCAGTCCAGCTTTGAGGGCAGCTTCACAGACCATGGCGTAGAATGAGAAATCATCATCCTTGCCCGCAGTACAAGACCCTGCATATGCTATATCTATTCTTACATCTCCAAGCTCGTCGATATATGCGCCATTGGTTGGATCTGAAGGAACTCCCTCATCTGGATTTCCAGGATGGGCAACCATTGGACGTATTTCCAAGAGATTTATCTCATGTGTGCCGCCATCATAGTGGGCATCCTCGTCAGGAAGAACGAACCTACCTCTTATCTGACTCTCAGTAAGATCATGACGCCTATCTAACAACCATTCAACTGTTCTATCATCGGGCTCACAAATCCCAGTCTTGGCACTACATTCCGTGGCCATGTTACAAAGAGTAGCCCGCTCATCCATCGAGAGACTCGCCAAACCCGGCCCTCCGAATTCCATACTCCTATCCAATGTCTCCGAGTTCGCAGCAAATTTCCAAAGAATATGTAGTATGATATCCTTCGCTGTACATCCGGGATGTAATTCTCCAACTAATTTGAATCTGATACTTTCGGGTACGCTGACGAATGAAAATTGGTTATACACTAGATTTGCATATTCTGTTGAACCAACTCCATAGGACAGAGCATTTGACGCCCCTCCCATGCATGTATGAGAGTCTGTCGCTTGGATGAAGTCTCCAACATCTATGAATTCCTCCCTAGCAACTTGATGGCAAATCCCGGGGCTTATTCCTCCGACAGCCGAATAATCCCTGACTCCAGTATGTCTCTGGAAATCCACCTGCATATCTCTCAGAGTTTGTATTTTCGACTCGAACCTACTAAACCTAGCAACACCCGTGGCATATAGTAGATGATCCTCAAAAACAGCGAATTTACTAGGGTTAGGAAGAGCATAATCATCTCCATACTCATCAGATAAGAAAGTATGAACTTGGGCGGTAGTGAACTCATGTGAGTAACCCCCGTCTACTTGGGCTAGAACAGCATCACCGGGTTTTACGAAACTAGGCTCATCGCCCCCTCCCAGTAATTTAGATGAAATCATCTTCTCAATCATGTTCATTGGTCTCGGACCGCAATCGTTGGCTGGAAGCATCACTTCACCAGACTTCAGCTTCTTGGCGAAAGGAAGGATACCCCCACTCTCCAATATCAGTTTACTTATTGGGTCATATCCCTCTGTGAATTCACTTAGAGGTATTCTCTCTCCATCCTGTAATCTTTCTAGCATAGAATGATCTCCCATCAACTGTCCAAGATTTAGATTGTTCCTCTCATGAATCGGTGCGAAAGACTCGGCAATGACAATTCTGATTCCAGACCACCTCTCACACTGGGGGGCGGTCTCCCTGCTAGAACCCGTACCTTTCCTGTGCCCTGATACTATCACCTCAAAACCACCATCTTTCAAAGCTCTGGGCTCGAATACTCTTCGTCCCTCATGCAAGAGACCGGCATACGCATTCTCCGCAATCTCTGACGGCTCATGATCAAAGCATACCCATGCAGGGGTCATCACATCCGTGTTTATGTCATCGAGAAGGTCTTCAACAGATAAATCGGACATCTTCAGATTAACACCTTCATACAACTGTTTCCTGATGAGTTCCAAGTCCTTGGTCAGGAATAACACTCTCTTTCCAGGAGTGAGACTGATATTTTTCGGAGGCCACTGCTCACTCAAATTTACCACTCCCAAATCATCCAAGAGTCTGCTCTATTTCACGGTTCTCGATAGGGAACAACATTAGAGCCCACTAATCGTCTTCTAGAGAAACCATCGAAGAATGTTAAATTTAAATAACATGCGCTTTCGGTAGTTTATACCTTTCCCAAGGAAGGAGACTAAAAAATGGCTGACTATCTAGTTGAAGACACAGTGAAATGCAACGAATGCGGAAGCAGAAATCTGCTTAGAGACGAGACCCGTGGCGAGGTCTGTTGCGAGGATTGCGGGGTAGTCCTCGAAGACAAAGTAATCGATCAAGGAGCTGAATGGAGAGTTTTCAGTCCCGAACAAGGAGATCAGAGAGCTAGAACCGGAGCCCCAATGACAGTAATGTTGCATGACAAGGGACTTTCGACGGACATAGATTGGCAGAACAAGGACTACTCAGGTAAGTCAATCTCCAGCCGATATAGAAGCCAGTTCTACAGAATGAGGAAGTGGCAGAAGAGGTCAAGAGTAAGCAACGCTACAGAGAGAAATCTCGCAATGGCACTAGCCGAGCTAGATAGAATGGCTAGTAGACTAGATCTACCCAAGTCTATCAGAGAGGCCGCCGCTGTCAACTACAAGAAAGCTGTAGAAGCGAGACTAATCAGAGGGCGCTCAATTGAGGGAGTAGCCGCTGCCAGCCTCTATGCGGCATGTAGGCAGTGTAAGAATCCACGAACGCTCGATGAGATTGGTGAGGCAAGTAGAACCGGTAGGAAGGAAATCGGCAGGACATACAGGTTCATGGTCAGGGAACTCAAGATGAAGATACCACCCACCAAGCCCGAGGACTACATCCCTCGTTTCTGCTCTGGTTTAGATTTGGACGCCGAAGTTCAAGCAAAGGCATACGAGCTAATTAGTGCCGCACAGGAGAAAGAGCTGACAAGCGGTAGAGGGCCCACAGGAATCGCAGCCTCAATAATCTATATCGCAAGCGTTCTTTGTGGCAAGAGGAGAACCCAGAGAGAGGTGGCAGAGGTTGCTGGCGTGACTGAGGTTACGATTAGAAATCGCTACAAGGAACTTATTCAGAACCTGAATATTGAACTTGAGATATGAGGTCATATGTCCAGAAGAGAGGCCAGGGTCCTCATTTGGGAGAGGTGTGAGGCATTAATCAGGGAGCTAACTGAGGCCTCCTTCCAAGCTGCCACTCTCCCCCACCCCCCTCTTGAGCTTCCGGACTTCCCTGCGATTCAGCCAGAAAATTCTGAAAAACTAGTCGAACAAGCTGTTGGAATTTTTCTGCTCGACAGGGCTGGATTCAATCATAGGCTGTCTTCTATTGTGGAAGATAAGATACCCGACTATGTTAGGAGAAACATTGATTCAGAGAAACTACAAGAAAAGTGGACATCTGAGAACTCAGAGAAGATATCCGAGACACTTATTTTCAAGATGTCATCAGATTGGCTCTCTTCTGCATTGGATGAAAGCTCCCCAGATACAGACAGGTGGTATCTGGGGGTATCGTTACTAATTGGCCTGTCTTTGAATGGATCTGACGTGGCTAGAGAAGAAGGATTTCATATATTGGCTTCCATCTCTATGGCTCGACCACCCAGACTTCAGTCTCCAAAGCCATCAGGCCCTTATCACCTTGCTTGGAATCCAGCCAATGAAATTCAACCCGATGAGGCTCCGCATCCGTCAGGTGTCTTAGCGGCATCAATTATACTGGATACCCTATCTGGAAACCATGTCTCTAATTCTCAGATACTTCCCTATTGGTTAGAGTCATTGACAGTATCCAGGAAACTAAGTATGCATCTCAACGTCCCCAATCGATTGATGACATTACTAAATGAAAGAGACTACACTAACTCCAAGATGGTCGTGAAGAGCGCCATTCAACTTATTTCTGAATACCCACAAGAGTCACACGACATCCTTACTCTCTCCTCCAAGCATCATGATTCCGAGACTCGGAGAGAGTTAGCATCATTACTTCAAAGAATCTCTTCCGACGATACGCAACTAGCGTTGAGGCTGATGGAAGGGCTACTTCAAGACGAAGACTCGGATACTAGAGTTCTTGCTACTACCTTCCTTTCATCCCTGGTAAGATACGATATTACTACCTTTACCGTCAAGGCCTCTGAAGTACTACAGAAAGGAGATGAGAGGATGACTCAAAGAATTGTTGACTCTGCAATGAGGGAGTATCTATCCATGAACCCCCTAGATGAAGATAGCCTACTCTCATATGCATGGATTTCTTCCGGTGAATCATCAAAATCTAGGCTTGTCGGCTTGATAATGCAACAGCTTGAAGTGACAGAAGAAGGATTCAAGATGTCATGTAGAAGAATTTTCGAATCAAGTAACGAAGGATACTACGATCTCAAGAAAAGAATACTCAGAAGAGACTCTTCACTGGATTATCTCATGCCATTATGAAGAGACTACGAACATCCCGTAGTCGAGCCACAGTCGTTGCACTTGAGACAAGTCCCGTTTCTGACCATCTTACTACTGCCACATTCATCACATATATCTCCAGTAAATCCAGCTTCTCTGGCTAATCGATACGTACGCTCTTCACTACTCTCAACAGATGGAATCGAGTCTAGAGTGAGCTGTACTTCCCGACTCTCTCCCCTTACTCTCATTACGCCCTCATCTGTAATCTCAGGCTTACTAATCGTGAATGGGTCTAAATCCTCAGCACCAACATGTGCTAGGTCGTCTCTACCTGCATACTCGATAGCAAGCTCTCTGAATATCCAATCAACTAGGCTGGAGGCCATTTTTACTCTACCACTGCCTCCCTCAACCATTCCGCTCGGCTCGAACTTCTGGAAGGTGAATACTTTGACGAAAGCTTCCAACGGTACTCCATGCTGAAGGCCAATTGAAACCGCTATTGCAAACTGGTTCAGCATTGCTCTCCACGCCGCACCTTCTTTCGAGGTAACAAGAATAATCTCCCCGAGTCTTCCATCTGGATATTCGCCAGTGATTAGTCGAACGCTGTGGCCGCCAATCCTTGCCTTGACATTATCGCCCTTCTTCTTATCTGGTAGTGAGCGACGTGTTGCGATGTAATCCACAAAGGACTTCGCGACCGGAGTGGCCACTTCCTGCGGGACTGGAAGCGCTTCTACGACTTGTTGTACCATTGTAGATACCGACTCATCCTCTTCATCCTCTTCCATTGAGGTTGTATCAACTAACTGATTCATCAGAGGCTGAGACAGCTTCGAGCAGTCTCGATATACGGCGCAGGCCTTGATCATCGTCTCATGGCTCAAGTCATATGCTGCTCTGATGTCTTCTACAGTGGAGTCAGAGGGCATATTGATTGTCTTTGATATAGCTCCAGATATGAAAGGCTGTGAAGCGGCCATCATAAGCACGTGAGCCTTCCAGTCGATAGCTCTCTTACCGTACTTCCCACAGGGGGTAGCACAGTCGAAGACAGGAAGGTGTTCATCCTTCAGACCAGGGGAACCCTCTATCGTACCTCGTCCGAAAACGTGATCATTGGCCTCATCTACCTCGGTCGAAGTGAATCCAAGGTGATCAAGCACGTCGAACCAAGGATCGTCACACTGCTCCTGCGTCATACCAAGGGACTCCTTACAGAAATCAATTCCTATTATGGAAGGAGCGAAGGCTCCTCTGATACCAAAAACGTCTGCCATACTGGAATTTATCTTGGATACCACTTCTGGAGTGAAACCAAGCTCATCCAGCCTACTTGAGGTCAGATTAGGACACCCAGTTAGACTCATTGTCCCCATAATGTATTCCATTATGCCGTTTATCTTGGGTTTTGAGTATCCGAGACGTTTCAATGCCGCGGGAACACCGTTGTTGATTATTCTCATCGATCCACCACCGGCTAAGGTCTTATACTGTATCAACGAGAACTGAGGCTCTACTCCCGTGGTATCGGCTCCCATGACCAGACCGATAGTTCCGGTGGGAGCTATGACAGTAGTCTGCGCGTTTCTGTATCCGTGCTCCTCTCCCTCTCTCAGAGCCCTATCCCAGGCATCTCTCGCGGCCTCTAGAAGGTCCTTGGGGCATTTCTTGGAATTAATTCCCATAGGGGTAACGGTTAGCTCTTCATAGTCCCCGGAAGGAGCATCATACGCTGCCCTCTTATGATTCCTCATCACTCTGAGCATACTCTCTGAATTCCTATCATAATCAGGGAAAGGCCCCTTGAAGGAAGCCATCTCAGCACTGGTAGCGTACGACTCCCCGCACATTATCGATGTCAATGCTCCACATATTGCATATCCGCGCTCATCATCGTAGGGGATTCCCATGTGCATCAGCAAGGAGCCTATGTTACAGTATCCAAGACCAAGAGTTCTGTAGTCATACGAGCCTCTGGCGATGCTCTCAGAGGGGAACTGAGCCATTAGTACACTTACCTCCAGCGTAGCTGTCCATAGCCTAACGCTGTGCTTGAAGTCTTCAATCTGGAATTTATGGGTGTCCAAGTCATAGTACTTCAGAAGATTGATACTAGCTAGATTACAGGCAGTATCGTCCAAGAACATGTACTCTGAGCAGGGATTCGAACCATTTATTCTCCCTGCCTCGGGGCAGGTATGCCACTCGTTTATGGTCGTATCAAACTGGACACCAGGGTCTGCACAGGCCCACGCAGTGTATGCAATTTTATCCCAAAGTTCTCCAGCGTCCAGAGTTTTACATGCCTCTGGCCCCCTTCCTTCCTTGGCTGCCTTATCTAATTCTGTCCTCCAGTGTAGATCCCAAGTTTCACCACTTTTGACCGCATCCATGAATGAGTTTGGCACTCTCACGGAATTGTTACTGTTCTGACCCGATACGGTCATGTAAGCCTCTCCCTGCCAGTCGGTATCGAATACTTCGAAATCGACCCCCTTCCAACCTTGCTTTGCAAGATCAACTATTCTTTGAATATGGGGCTGAGGAACACAGTCTTTGATTGCCCTTACCATTGCTTTCTTCAATCCATCATTTTTGCTCTGTTCAAATCTATCGGCATCATTATCAGAATCCCAAATCGCCTCCATCAAGGAATTTGCATGCTTCTGAAGGATATTACTGCCAATCACCAGAGCAGACACCTTTTCCTCTTCACTGCTCTTCCAGTCAATGTACTCCTCGATGTCTGGATGATCAAGATCTAGAGTGACCATCTTTGCCGCCCTTCGTGTCGTTCCTCCAGATTTTATGGCACCAGCCGCCCTATCTCCAATCTTTAGAAATGATAGGAGGCCGGAAGAGCTCCCCCCTCCAGAAAGAGGCTCACCCGCTCCTCTAATCTTGGAGAAGTTAGAGCCGGTACCGGAACCGTACTTGAACAGGAGGGCCTCACGATTCCACAAACCCATAATGGAATCCTCGCCCCCTACTAGAGAATCCCCGACAGACTGTATGAAGCAGGCGTGTGGCTGAGGATGCTCGTATGCATTAACAGAGTACTCCAGATCGCCCGTTATTGGATCGATGTATGAGTGACCCTGAGCAGGGCCCTCAATTCCATATGCCCAATGTAGGCCAGTATTGAACCATTGAGGACTATTGGGTGCTGACCTCTGGCTAGCCACTAAGAAGCACATCTCATCGAAATACGACCTAGCATCAGCTTCGCTAGCGAAGTACCCATGCTTCCATCCCCAGTATGTCCAAGTCCCAGCCAGTCGTCGGAAAAGCTCCCTTCCATCTCTCTCACCGGTGTATCTCTCTCCTGCATCCATTGACTCTAACTTCTCATGATCAGGCTCGCTCCTCTGTAGCCACACTGGAACCCCGTCTTCTGGAACCTTCCTGAGATGGGCTGGCACTCCCGCCTTCCTCAGATACTTCTGTGCTAGGACCTTTCCAGGCACACCAGAGTAGCCAGACGGTAGCCTCACGCCAGTAATGGAGTCTGCCATCGAACCATCGGGGTTTCTGATTTCCGCATCCATCTCAATCCAATCAAACTTCTCGAAAGGATCCTCACCAGCGGATGTGAAACGTCGTTCGATTACCATGCCTTTCTCAGCATTTTTCTCATTTTTCGAACTCTTGACTTTCTGTTGCATATTCTCACTACTCCCGTTATTCAACTCTCTGCATACACGTCCCGCGGCGCGAGGGATTCCGTCTTCCGGATGGGGGGTGTTTAATGATTGGTATATCCAACCGACCAGAAGTTATAGATGAGCTATTTCTTCCAACCTTGGAAAAACACCGAACTTGATATTTCTATTGCTGCATCTCCAACGTCCAACTCAGAGTTGCACCGGATCGAGTAATCATTATTCCAACACTACAATACTTCTCATGACTCTGCTCGATAAGTCTTCGAACCAGCTTCTCGGGAACATCCCCCTTTACTATGTATTTCATATTCACAGATGTGAAAACTCGGGGCCTCTCATCAGATCTAACAGAGTCGATCTCTACTGTCGCGCACTCGACATTATCTGACCTATCCTTCAGTCCATCTATCACATCAATTAGCGAGCAAGCCGCGTGGGAGTGAAGTACCATCTCCATCGGACTGGGACTAGTATCACCGTATATTCCGAATACCTTGCCTTTGGAGGTCGTACCAACATAACCGTCCTCTTCTGTCCACCGCACTTCCCCTTTCATGGTCATCACCCAGAGTCATTCCACTTCAAGGGTTGGCTTCATGAATGTCCCTGTGGTCGGAGATATGAGAAATATGACGCAGGACTCCACTATCCAACTCTTCGAAGGTCACTTGCAGGTTCCTGAAAACCCAATTATTCACTACATAGAAGGAGATGGGATAGGGATAGATATCACTCCAGTAATGATCAAAGTCGTAGATCAGGCGGTCTCCAAGGCATATGGCGGTTCTAGAGAGATACAATGGTCCGAGGTGTTAGCAGGTCAGAAGGCCTTCGATACAACTGGTGAATGGCTACCGGAGGAAACTCTCGAGGCCATGAGACGCGGGCTGGTCTCCATCAAAGGGCCACTTACTACGCCCGTAGGAGGGGGAATCCGAAGCCTCAATGTCGCATTACGTCAGAAATTAGACCTATTCGCATGTGTCAGGCCTGTACGGTGGTTTGATGGGACCCCAAGCCCGGTAAGGGATCCAGGGGCAGTAGATATGATAATCTTCAGAGAGAACAGCGAGGACGTATATGCGGGAATAGAATGGGAAGCAGGTACTCCCGAGGTCCAGAAGGTAATTCGATTTCTTCGGGATGAGATGGGTGTTGAAAAGATTAGATTTCCAGAAACCTCAGGAATAGGAATCAAGCCTATCAGCTCAGAGGGAACTAATAGGATTGTTCGCGCCGCCATCAGATACGCTATTGAAAATGACAAAGACTCTGTAACTCTGGTTCACAAGGGGAACATCATGAAGTTCACAGAGGGGGGCTTCAGAGATTGGGGATATCAGCTAGCTCGTGACGAATTCGGCGCCGAGCTCCTAGACGGAGGGCCATGGTGCTCTCTAGAGAATCCAAAAACCGGCAGGACCATTACTATCAAGGATGTTATTGCAGATGCAATGTTACAACAGGTTCTCACACGGCCCAGGGAGTACGGGGTCCTCGCTACCATGAATCTGAATGGGGACTACATCTCCGATGCTCTCGCAGCACAGGTCGGGGGAATCGGAATAGCTCCGGGTGCGAACATAAATTATGATACAGGAATAGCAATTTTTGAGGCTACTCACGGTACTGCGCCCAAATATACAGGCCAGGATAAGGTAAACCCTGGGAGCCTAATCCTTTCGGCTGAGATGATGCTTCGACACATGGGTTGGGGAGAAGCCGCCGATCTGATCATCAAAGGCATGGAAGGAGCCATATCAGCCGGAACGGTAACCTATGATTTCGAGAGACTTATGGAAGGTGCAACCCTACTCTCCTGCTCTGGTTTTGGAGATGCCATAATCTCTCATATGTGAGACGGTACAATGAGCACCATGAGCGAGGAAGAAATCGCAGAGCTTAGAAATAGAATTCTTTCTATGGCTAGAAAAGCCGAGGCGGGGAGAGACCCACTAGGTTGGTTCGAAGATCTCTATGATTCATCAGATGGGAATGAGTCTATGATTCCGTGGTCAAGCGGGGAGCCACACCAATTCTTGGTCGAATGGATGAGATCCATCTCTCCCAACGGAAAGGCACTAGTTGTTGGCTCCGGACTTGGGGAGGATGCCGCTCATCTGGCTAAGATTGGATGGGATGTGACAGCTTTCGACCTATCTCCAACAGCAATTGAGTGGTCTTCAAAAACCTATGATGATCTGGATATCCATTGGAGAGTTGAGAACCTTCTCAATCTTCCAGATGAATGGGTGGGTCACTGGGATCTGGTAGTTGAGGTACATATCCTACAAGCAATACCCGAAGGAATCAGAAATCCTGCCTCAAAGAAGCTAGCACCTCTCTTAGCACCAGGAGGGAAACTAATCTGCATAGGTCGCTACGAATCTTCAAACGAGTATTCAGAGGGCCCGCCGTGGCCATTAGCAGAATCATTCATACATTCAATCGGCGAAGGCCTAAATCAAACCCACTTCGAAGTCAAAAGTCGAGATCAGGACGAGGCCGGGCTTCTCAGGTATATTTCTGTCTGGGATCGTCAAGTCTAGATGACTAGTTTAGTAAAATAAACTCGGTGTAGTAAAAATTACCTGCAGATTTAATTATTCCAGCCGTTTATGGATGATTATGCCCGCAGTGATAGCCGGATACGCCAGATCCCCCTTCACCCCATCGAAGAGGGGTGCCCTAGCCAGAACGAGACCCGATGATATAGCCGCAACAGTGGTTAACGGACTGATTAGAGAAACTGGTGTGGACCCCTCGTTAATTGAAGATCTAATCGTAGGTACGGCCTTTCCAGAAGCCGAACAAGGCTTCAACGTAGCTAGGATGATAACTTTCTTGACGGATCTCCCTGAAACAGTCCCCGGAGTTACCATCAATCGCTTCTGTGGCTCATCAATGCAGGCAATTCATGATGCGGCGGGTAGAGTATCAATGGGTGCAGGAGACGCATTCATAGCAGGAGGAATCGAGTCTATGACACGGATTCCAATGACAGGATACAATCCAATGCCTAACCCAAGGCTAGGCTCTGAGTATCCTGAAGCATTTACCTCTATGGGAATCACAGCCGAGAATCTTGCAGTGAAATACGGTATCACTAGGGAGAGTCAGGAAGAGTTCGCTGTTGAGAGCCAATCTAAGGCCTCGAAGGCGTCGGAAAATGGGGCACTATCCGAAGAGATCATTCCCATAGAAACAGAATCCGGCACCGTCTCTGAAGACGGGTGCATAAGGCCAGGTACAGATGCCACTACTCTCGCAGGCCTTCGGCCCGCTTTCCTGTCAGAAGGAACTGTGACCGCCGGTACTTCATCTCCTCTTACTGATGGGGCAGCTTTCGTTCTTGTATGCTCAGAAGAGTTTGCAGAGAAGAACGGACTGAAGCCACTGGCTAGGATAGTAAGTACTGCTGTTACTGGATGCGCTCCTGAAATTATGGGAATAGGACCGGTAGAAGCTACTAAGAAAGCACTATCGAGAGCGGGCCTCACTGTAGAGGAACTCGGGATAGTAGAATTGAATGAGGCGTTCGCAGCACAGTCGTTAGCCGTAATCGAGGAACTTGGACTCGATCCTCAGAAAGTCAATATCGAGGGAGGGGCGATAGCACTCGGCCATCCATTGGGCGCTAGTGGAGCCAGAATAACTGGGAAGGCCGCTCAGCTGATGAGCAAGAATGGTGCAAAGCATGCACTGGCTACAATGTGCGTAGGCGGAGGCCAAGGAATTGCCACCGTTCTAGAAAGAATCTAGGTGATAGTATGTCAAGAACAATCGAGAAGGTTGCCGTCATTGGTAGTGGGGTAATGGGGGCTGGGATAGCCGCCCATTGTGCGAATGCCGGTTGCGAGGTTCTTCTTCTTGATATCGTATCCAACGATGAGCAGGATAGGAGCGCGCTGGCCCGGAATGCCATCCAAATGATGCACAAGGCAAATCCAGAGATGCTAATGCACAAGCGAAACGCTAGGAGGATAAAACCTGGAAATACAGAGGACGATTTAGAACAGCTTAGGGACTTCGACTGGGTAGTAGAAGTGATTATCGAGAATCTCGAAATCAAGAGAAGCCTATATTCAAAACTATCAAAACACATCGGCCCAAACACAATTCTCTCATCGAACACCTCTACTCTACCGAGAACCGAATTGATTGCTGAACTTCCAGCAGAGGTCGCATCCAGATTCCTCATTACTCACTTTTTCAATCCTCCACGATATCTTCCCCTATTGGAGGTGGTTACCTCTCCAGAGGTGGGCGAAGATATTGTTCAGAGATTCTGTAGATTCGCAGATTTGAAACTAGGAAAGAGAGTCACAATGTGTAATGATAGGCCAGGTTTCATCGGCAACCGTCTGGGTATTTATTTTATCCAGAGGGCATTCAAAGCGACACTTGATCACGGTCTATCAATAGAACAAGCAGATGCTATGCTAGGTCGACCAATAGGCCTCCCCAAGACAGCCGTCTTCGCGCTTATGGATTTGGTCGGCATAGATCTAATCCCACATGTTACTCAGAGCCTACTCTCCCATCTTCCTGATGAAGATCCCTTCCACCAAATAGCCGGAGTGGGCGAGGACATAGTCCTTTCAATGATTGAAGAAGGATACACCGGCAGAAAGGGAAAGGGGGGATTCTACCGACTAAATAGAGAATCAGGTAAGAAGGTGAAGGAAGCCAGAGACCTATCCACAGGCGAGTATCGGAAAGCTAACCGAAGAGCCGGATTCCCATCAGCCAAGATGGGGAAGAGAGGGATTTCTTCTCTCATTGATTGTGATGACGATGGTGCGAGATTTGTTACAGATGTCTTACTTGACTCACTTTCATATGCCGCTTACATAGTACCTGATGTAAGCGATGACATCTATTCTATTGATGGCGCTATGAAGGTAGGATATAACTGGAAGAAAGGACCATTCGAGATGATGGACTCGATAGGGGCATCATCCATGGTTGAAAGACTCCAAGCCAGTGGGAGAGAAGTTCCAAGCTTCCTTTCCTTGGCAGCCGAGAAAGGGTCATTCTATGGCCTCGAGAACGGCGAGGTCACCAGACTTTCCCCGTCTGGTGAGATGGTCCTGATAGACCGTCCAGAGGAGACTCTTAATGTCGCTGATTTGAGAAGAAGAAGTAGCCCACTAAAGAGGAACGGATCCGCCAGTATCTGGGACGCTGGAGACGGAGTTCTTCTGGTTGAGTATCATACCAAGATGAATGCGATGGATCCAATGAACATGGAGATGCTACTCAACGCTGTCGATTTGGCAGAATCAGGTGATTACAAAGGAATAGTCATTGGAAATGATGCTACGAATTTTTGTGCGGGAGCAAATCTTGGACTTGCACTATTCGCCGCCAACCTAGCGGCATGGAAAGATCTTGAGGATTTCATCGGGCTAGGTCAAGATACATATCAAACTCTGAAGTACTGCGAAGTTCCTGTAGTAGCGGCATC
>Ga0209359_10000167_pt1 | contig 14759 bp, 13 predicted proteins | sample MarorgKNORR_S2LV_FD_188224 | JGI IMG/M metagenome (GOLD analysis project Ga0209359, IMG submission 188224) | Marine microbial communities from the Southern Atlantic Ocean, analyzing organic carbon cycling - Surface_A/KNORR_S2/LV (SPAdes) (version 2) | ecosystem: Environmental > Aquatic > Marine... | reverse complement strand
AAGAGCTTCTTTTGTATTTTTGTAACTTCCCTTTGGCATATCAACCACCATTAAAGATTTTTTAACACCTTTTCTTACACTTTTTGCATGATTTATCATCATACCTAATGAAACTTTATGTGTGTTTTCCATTCCATATAAAACATTAGCCAGGGAGTCTCCTACTAGAGTTATGTCGCAATACTTATCTATAATCTTTGAGATATTTTTAGAATAAGACGTGAGACACACTATTTTTGTTTTATTTTTTTTTTTAAGTATATTTAAAAATTTTTTTTTCATTTATTCAAGCTCTATTGTACTTGGTGGTTTAGAAGTTATATCATAAACTACTCTATTTATTCCTGGAACCCCATTAATTATTTTATTTGATATTTCATCCAAAAACTTTTTTGGAAAATTATAATAATTAGCCGTCATACCATCATAAGAAATTACTGCCCTTAAAAGGCATATATATTGATAGGTTCTTGAGTCTCCCATTACACCTACAGTTTTTATTGGTAGCAATGCTGCATAAGCTTGCCAAATTTTATCATAAAGATTATTTTTTTTTAATTCACTAATAAATATATTGTCCGCTTCTTGCAAAATCTTAATTTTCTTTTCATCTATTTTGCCAATTATTCTTATAGCTAAGCCAGGGCCTGGAAACGGGTGCTTATTAATTAATCTGTTGTCAAGCCCTAATGTTTTTCCTAAAACTCTGACCTCATCTTTAAAAAGATTTTTTAGTGGCTCAATTAGATTAAGCTTCATTTTTTTGGGAAGACCACCAACGTTATGGTGAGATTTTATTTTAGACGTTTTACTACCAGTTGAGGATTTACTTTCTATGATATCAGGATATAAAGTTCCTTGCGCAAGGAACTTTACTTTTTTATATTTTTTTGACTCTTTTTCAAAAATCTTAACGAATAAATTCCCAATGATTTTTCTTTTTTTTTCAGGGTCTGTTACATTCTTAACTTTATTCAAAAAAACTTTATTTGCTTTTATAATCTTAACATTTAATTTGTATTTATTTTTAAATAATCTATAGGAAGATTTAAATTCATTCTTTCTTAACAAACCTGTATCTACCATTATACAAATCAAATTTTTTTTAATAGCCGAATTAATTAATAATGCTACAACGCTACTATCTACTCCACCAGAAAGAGCGCAAATTACTTTATTTTTTCCAACCTTGCTTTTAATTTCTCTTATAATAATTTTTTTTTCAATTGGCATTTTCCAGTTTTTCTTGGCTTGACATATTGAATAAATAAAATTTTTTAATAAAATTTTACCTTTTTCAGTATGTGTTACTTCTGGATGAAACTGTATTCCATAAATTTTTTTTTTTTTATTTTCTATTATTGTATTAATAGAGTCTTCAGTCGAGGCAACTCGAGAAAAACCAATTGGCAAAGAAGTTACTGCATCTTGATGGCTCATCCAAACAATTGTTTTTTTGTTTAAAAAGCCTTTAGTTAAAATAGATACTTTTTTTTTAATAAGTAATGCTCTTCCAAATTCTCTATTTTTCTTAAAAGATTTAACTCTCCCACCATATAATTTAGTTAATAATTGCAAACCATAGCAAATACCTAAAATTGGTACCTTTATTTGGAAAATAATTTTTGGGATTTGGGGATTTCTTTTGTTAATTACGGTTGCAGGCCCCCCGGAAAAAATTATTCCTTTTATTCCTTGATTTTTTTTTATTTCTTTTAGCTTATTAAAATTAATTATTTCTGAATAAACACCAAGTTCTCGAACTCGTCTTGCTATTAATTTCGTTAATTGTGAGCCAAAATCGACAATAATTATTTTATCCTTTTGGTTTTGTGACACCATTTATTTTTTTTGTAAATTTTTTAATTTTTTTTCCAATTCTTGGATGTAATTACATTTTAATTTGCAAACTTTTGATAACAAGTTAATATTTTTTTTAGTTTCAGAAAAATTTGACTTTTCTAAATGTAACAAAGCTAAATTGTAAATTGCCTCTTCGTTTTTAGGATTAAGTAAAATTACAGTATTTAAGTTTATTTCCTCCAAATTTACTTTTTTTTCTATTTTAAATATTCTAGCTAAATAAAGATATGATTTCTCACTTTTTGGATTAAAAACAATATCTTGTTCAAATTTAAATTTAGCTTCCTTAAAATTTTTATTTTCAAAAAGTACCATACCCTCTTCTAAATATGACTTATCTGCAGATAGTTTGGTCGAAAATAATAATAATATTATTAAATAAAAAAAATTTTTCATATTTTAATTTTGTAACCTAAATTTTTGTCCACTGTTTCAACACTATGAACCATACTTTCATAAAATCCAGCTTTTGTAATTTTTATGAATTTAGCCTTCTTTTTTATTAATTCAATATTTTTTGCTCCAATATATCCCATCGATGATCTTAGCCCTCCTTGTAGTTGGTATATTATTTCTGAGACTGATCCTTTGTATTCTACTCTACTCTCAACTCCTTCAGCAATAAATTTAGATTTGTCTTTGTAATTTTTTTGAAAATACCTATTCGAAGACCCTGCTGACATAGCACCTATCGATCCCATACCTCTGTAAGTCTTATACATTTTATTTCTAAACTTAAATTTTCTTCCTGGGCTCTCATCTGTTCCTGCAAAAATAGATCCCATCATTATTGCGTCTGCACCTGCTGCTAGTGCTTTAACTATATCGCCAGAAAATTTAATTCCACCATCTGCTATTATTTTTATATTTTTATTTTTTAAAGATTTTTTAACATTCATTATTGCTGTTATTTGTGGAACGCCTATACCAGCGATTATTCTAGTTGTGCATATTGAACCTGGGCCAATACCTACTTTTAAAATATCTGCACCTTCGTTATATAGTCTTTTAGCTGCTTCACCGGTAGCAATATTTCCAACACAAATATTTAGGTTCTTAGAAATTTTTTTTATTTTTGAAAGTATTTTTAAAACTTTTATACTATGTCCGTGAGCAGTATCAATAACAATCAAATCAATACCAGAGTCTAGCAATCTTCTAGCTCTCTCAATGTCTTTATCGCTAGTTCCAATAGCTGCACCTACCAGTAAACTTTTATTTTTTTTGACTTTAAGCACCTCTTCGGATTGTTTTTTTATATCTAAGTTACGGTGTATAACACCCATTCCCCCAGCTTTAGCAATTGTGATTGCCATCCTTGACTCTGTTACTGTGTCCATAGCAGATGAAAGAAAGGGAATATTTAATTTAATTTTATTTGATAATTTTGTTTTAATGTCAACTTGATGTGGCAGTACACTTGAAAATCTTGGTACTAGCAGTACGTCGTCGAAAGTAAGCGCTTCTTTTATAGTTTCCATATAAACTTATATACAATTATATAAAATTATAAAGCTTTTAATGTGTCGCAATACATAAAAGTTTCTTTTGATTCGTTTCTACTGGACTTTGGCTTAAAGAAGATAACTTTAACAAATATTTCTTTTGCTAGTTTTTTTAATTCTAAGAATTCACTTCCCATAAAAACTTTAGATACAAAAACTCCATTTTTTTGCAAAACATTTTTTGAAAATAATATAGCTTCTTGGCAAAGTAAGTTAGTTCTAATTGAGTCTAAATTGCTATTTCCCGTAGTATTTGCTGCCATATCAGATAACACAATGTTTATTTTATTCTTAAAAATATCGATTATTTTTTCATCGTTTATTTCTTTTTTAAAATCACCTTTAATAAAGTGCACGTTGTTTATCTTTTCAAAATCTTTAATATCAATAGCTACTATTTTGCCATTTTTTACAATTTTACTAACTACTTGTGACCACCCACCTGGGCTCGCCCCTAAATCAAGGACTAAACTACTTTTTTTTATAAATTTAAATTTATTATTTATTTCGATTAACTTGAAAGCTGATCTAGATCTATAGCCTAATACTTTTGATTTTTTATAAAATGGATCTCTGTGCTGTTTTATAATCCAACTTTTTGATGATTTGTTTTTTTTCATTATAAAATATCTTCATGTTCCTCCTCTACGTTATTATTCTTATCCTCATTTTTACTTTTAGTAAAAGTAATAAAAGAAATAGGAATAGTGAACAAATAAATGATTCCAAATATTAATAATGTTTCAAATGTGAAGAACATTAAAGATACTAATGATATTCCAATTGCGAGTAAAATAAAAATAGTTTTATCGGATGGAATTGAAATTTTTTTGAATGAATATGTAGGCATTTTACTTATTAAGGCCAATGCAACAACTAATGTCAGGTATGGAACTATAATTCTTACATCAAAAAATTGGTTTAACTCCGATAACTCATAAATCAAAGGTAAGAGTATTATGATAGCACCTATAGGTGATGGAACCCCTTCAAAGTAATTTTGTTTCCAAAGTTCATTGCTATTTAATTTTAATACATTAAACCTTGCTAATCTTAAAACACAACATACTGAATACACAAGTGTGATAGCCCAACCTATTTTTCCAAATTTATTTAGTTCCCAAAAGTAAATCATAAATGCGGGAGCAATACCGAAGCTTACAAAGTCAGTTAATGAGTCTAATTCTTTACCAAACTCTGACGTGCCTTTTAAAAGCCTGGCTATCCTACCATCTAAAGCATCAAGAATTGCTGCGATTAGAATAAAAATTACTGCTAATTTAAAATTTAAATCAAGCGAGAATTTAATTGAGCTTATGCCAAGACACACACCAGTCAATGTAAGTATGTTAGGCAAAATATATCGTGTTCTCTTTGAAGAAACTATTCTAAAATCTTTTTTTTCATTTGTCATTCTGAGGCTATCAAACTTTCTCCGGCTAAAACATTCTGTCCATTTTTGACAAGAATTTTTTTATTATTAAAATATAAATCAACTCTACTTCCAAATCTTATAATTCCAATTCTTTCACCTTGTTTTAATTCTTGGTCTTTAGATACTTCGCAAAGAATCCTTCTAGCTACTAAGCCAGCAATTTGAACAATTACAAGCTCTTCTCCACTTTTGGTTTTAACTTTATAATAATTTCTCTCATTTTCTTCGCTTGCTTTATCTAAAGAGGCATTAAAAAACTTACCTGGCTTGTAGTAGATTTCTTCTATTGTTCCAGAAATTGGAATTCTATTAACATGACAGTTGAAGACATTCATGAAAATACTAATTTTTGTAAAAGATTTATTTTCAAGACCCAACTCGATTGGTCCTGATGAATTTGCAATTTTGATAACTTGACCGTCGGCTGGGCTTACTAAAAATTTATCGTCATTTATTATAATTCTATCTGGATCTCTAAAAAAATAATAAACCCATACTGTTAGTAAAATTGATATTGCTCCTAAAAATTTTGAAATTAAGAGTAGAACTAGGGTTATAATTATTGAAATGGCTAAAAATTTATAACCTTCTTTGTGAATTTTGGGGAATATGTTATCCATCATAATATATTTATAAGTTTGCTAATTTGGTATTAATATGTATAAAAATCCCACATAATCAATTTAAATTTTTATGGCTAAAATAAAGGTAAAAAACCCAATAGTTGAGCTAGACGGAGATGAAATGACCAGGATTATTTGGTCATTCATAAAAGACAAGCTTATTAAACCCTACTTAGAAGTAGATTTAAAATATTATGACTTGGGTATGGAAAATAGAGATTCTACAGACGACAAAGTGACGGTTGATGCAGCAAACGCGATTAAGAAATTTGGAGTTGGTGTTAAGTGTGCAACTATTACTCCAGATGAGGCTAGAGTTGAAGAGTTTAAATTAAAGAAAATGTGGAGATCACCTAACGGAACAATAAGAAATATATTAGGTGGCACAGTATTTCGAGAGCCTATAATTTGTAAAAATGTTCCAAAACTAGTCCCGACTTGGACATTGCCTATTGTAATAGGAAGACATGCTTTTGGAGATCAATATAGAGCTACAGATTTTTTAATTCCAGGTGAAGGAAATCTAGAGGTAAAATGGACCTCCAAAGATGGTAAAGATAAAAAAGAATTTAAAGTTTTCAATTTTCCTGGGTCTGGAACAGCAATGACGATGTATAACCTGGATGACTCAATAAAGAATTTTGCAAGAGCTTGTATGAATTACGGTCTTGAGAGAAAGTGGCCTGTTTATCTCTCAACAAAGAATACAATTTTAAAAGCTTACGATGGAAGATTTAAAGATTTATTTCAAGAAGTTTTTGAAAATGAATTTTCTAAAAAATTTGAAAAAGCAAAAATAATTTATGAACACAGATTAATTGACGATATGGTAGCTTGTGCAATGAAATGGAACGGTGGTTATGTGTGGGCATGTAAAAATTATGATGGAGATGTGCAATCTGATACAGTGGCTCAAGGGTTCGGGTCTTTAGGATTAATGACTAGCGTTTTGATGTCTCCAGATGGAAAAACTGTTGAGTCGGAAGCTGCTCATGGCACTGTTACGAGACATTTTAGAATGCACCAACAAGGTAAAGAGACTTCTACAAATCCAATTGCTTCAATATTTGCATGGACGAGAGGTTTAGCACATAGAGGAAAATTAGATAACAATGAAGAATTAAAAAATTTTTCAAAAACACTAGAGGAAGTTTGTATTAAGACTGTTGAAAGCGGATTGATGACTAAAGATTTAGCAATATTAATTGATAAATCAAATAAATATCTTACAACAAATCAATTTTTAGAAGCAATTGATGGAAATTTAAAAAAAAGAATTAATTAATTTTATCTATTATTTTTTTAAAGGTATCGTCTATTTTATTTTCATATGCTCCACCTGCTTGTGCAAAATCTTTTCTGCCTCCACCACCTTTTCCCCCTAATTCTTCAGAGGCAATTTTTACTAATTTTACAGCATCATATTTGGAAGTCAGATCATTAGTAACTCCTACAGCTATTCCCAATTTATTCTCAAAAATACAAACTGCTATAACTATGCCTTTAGTAATCTCTTTTTTTCCTTGATCAATAACTTTTCTTAAAGCGTGTGATGGTAGATTTTTAATTTTTTGTAACCTTACTTTAATACCATTTTTGGTTTTATCATTTATAACATTTAACTTTTCATTAGCTAAAATTAATTTAACTGTTTCTTCCTCTAATTGCTTTTTTAAAATTTTAATTTTTTCGTCGTTATTTAATTCATATTTGATTTTTGGTTTAATGTTAATTTTTTTCAATTCAGTTTTAAGGAGATTTAACTCGTCTTGGGATTTTTTAGTTTCTTCAATCTGGCTTAAATTTTGATCTTTTAAATATTTCTCTAGTTGAGAACCTCTTAGCGCTTCTACTCTCCTTACTCCTGATGCGATTGAGGATTGACTAATAACTCTAAATTGTCCAACCTCTTTTGTATTTTTCACATGCGTGCCTCCACATAATTCTGTTGAAAAAAAACCATTTTTTTCCTTGCCCATAAATACAACTCTAACTTCATCTCCATATTTTTCACCAAACAGAGCTAATGCGCCCAGATTTACAGCTTCTTTTGGTGTCATTATTCGAGTTTGAACTTCTGTTGAGCTTTCTATAATTTCATTAACGGTTTTGTTGATTTTAATTACTTCATTCTTTTCTATAGGTTTGTTATGACTAAAATCAAATCTAAGCTTATCAGGGGATACTAATGAACCCTTTTGAGTTACATGTTTTCCTAATGTCCTTCTTAAAGACTCGTGCAACAAATGTGTAGCTGAATGGTTAGCTTTTGAATTATTTCTTCTCACTAGATCAATTTCTAAATTTACACTTTGACCAACTGATACTTTTCCTTTTTCAATTTTTCCATAATGAACGTATAGATCACCCATTTTTTTTTGTGTATCGTAAATTTTTATCTTACATTCTTGACTTAAAATGTAGCCTTGATCGCCTACTTGACCACCCGACTCACCATAAAATGGTGTTTGATTTGTAATAATTTCAATTTCTTCTCCAGCGGTAGCTTTTTCAATAAATTCGTTATTTTTTGAAATTTTCAAAATTATGGCCTCAGCTTTGTCAAATTCATAACCCAAAAATTCAGTTGGATTTAATTCTTCTCTTATTTTAAACCATTTTTCCTCCACAGATTTATCTCCTGAGCCTTTCCAATTAGCTCTAGCTAAAGCTTTGCTTCTTTCCATTTCTTTGTCAAAACCAATGTTATCTACACTGATATTTTGACCTCTAAGAATATCTGCTGTTAAATCCAGAGGGAAACCATAAGTATCATAAAGTTTGAAAGCTATTGATCCTGGTAATATTTTATTCTGAACTTTGTTTAAGTTGTCGTTTAATATTTTCATTCCACGTTCAAGAAGAAAAGAAAATTTTTCCTCTTCATTTTTCAGTGTTTCTATTATTAACTCTTTACCTGTATCTAGTTCAGGATAACTATTTTTCATTTCATTTAACAAAACATCGAATAATTTATAAAAAATAGGACTCTTACTTCCGAGAGAGTGTGCGTGTCTCATACCTCTTCGCATAATTCGTCTTAAAACATATCCTCGTCCTTCATTAGATGGCAATATACCTTCTGCAATTAAAAAACTACTTGCTCTCAAATGATCAGCGATTACTCTATGGCTTGCAATTGATTTTTTGTTTAAAGGTGTTTTTGTAATATCAGATGAAGCAGCCATAATTTTTTGAAAATGATCAATTTCGTAATTGTCATGAGTTCCTTGCAAAACTGCTGTCATTCTTTCTAGCCCCATACCTGTGTCTACAGATGGTTTTGGTAAATCTATCCTTTTATTTTTAGATATTTGTTCGTACTGCATAAAAACAAGATTCCAAATTTCAATAAACCTGTCCCCGTCTTCATCAGGGCTTCCAGGTGGTCCTCCTTTTAATTTGTCACCGTGATCATAAAAAATTTCGGAACAAGGCCCACAAGGGCCTGTATCTCCCATTGACCAAAAATTATCGGATGTTGAAATTTTTATTATCTTGCTTTCATTTAATCCAGCTATTTTTTTCCAAAGGTTAAATGCATCTTTATCTTCATTAAATACAGTTACTAATAATTTTTCTTTTGGTAGTTCAAAATCTTTAGTCAATAAATTCCATGCATGATAAATAGCTTCTTCTTTAAAATAATCTCCGAACGAAAAATTACCCAGCATTTCAAAAAAAGTGTGGTGTCTAGGTGTATACCCAACATTTTCTAAATCATTGTGTTTACCGCCAGCTCTTACACATTTTTGAGAAGTTGTTGCTTTTTTGTAAGGTCTTTTTTCTAATCCAGTAAAGACATTTTTAAATTGCACCATTCCTGAATTTGTGAACATCAAGGTAGGATCATTATTAGGAACTAGATTGCTAGACTCAACTATCTTATGGTTGTTTTTTTTAAAATAATTTAAGAATTTTTTTCTTATATCGGTTAATAAAAACTGAGCCATATTCTATTAAATACAGATATTTTGAAGGTTGTCTATTTTGTACCCTATTAAATTAGGATTAATTTTATAAACAATTCCTGATTGAATTATTCAATTTGAGGTTGTTTTTCACAATATATAGAGGTGGTTTTACGGGAAACGGGAGAAATAATATCTCCCGTTTTAATAATGTGGCTAATTATTTTTCGTCTTTGCTAATTTTTTCTTTAGGTGATGGATTTCCTTCCATCTCTTTAGAAATAGACGCTGCTTTATCCCTTACTATTTTTTCTACTTCCTCCGCTACTTTAGGATTTTTTTCTAAATAGATTTTTGCGTTTTCTTTTCCCTGACCTATTTTTTCACCTTTGTACGAGTACCAAGCACCTGATTTTTCAATTATATCAGCTTTGGCACCTAAATCTATTAGCTCTCCTACTTTGCTAATGCCTTTGCCGTACATTAAGTCAAATTCAACAACTTTAAACGGTGGTGCTACCTTGTTCTTTATAACTTTTACTCTTGTAGTATTACCTATAATTTGATCTTTATCTTTAATAGCTCCTATTCTTCTAATATCCATTCTTACTGAAGAATAAAATTTTAAAGCGTTACCTCCAGAAGTTGTTTCGGGATTTCCGAACATAACTCCAATTTTCATTCTTATTTGGTTAATAAAAATAACCATTGTGTTAGATTTTGAAACTGAACCAGTTATTTTTCTTAAGGCTTGACTCATCAGTCTCGATTGTAGTCCAACATGATGGTCTCCCATTTCGCCCTCTAATTCAGCTTTTGGAGTTAGTGCAGCTACTGAGTCGACTACTAGAACAGAAACCGACCCAGATTTAATCAAGGTATCTGTTATTTCTAAAGCCTGTTCTCCAGTATCTGGTTGTGAAATTAGTAATTCATCAGTTTTCACACCAAGTTTTTTTGCATATGCTGGGTCCATTGCGTGTTCCGCGTCAACAAAAGCGCATATACCACCAGCTTTTTGAGCTTCAGCAACTACCTGTAAAGCTAAAGTTGTCTTACCTGATGACTCTGGTCCATAAATTTCTATAATTCTTCCTTTTGGAAGACCTCCAATACCTAAAGCTAGATCTAAACTTAAAGATCCTGTTGAGATTGCTTCAACATCTAGTGCTTCTTGCTGGCCAAGCCTCATAACTGAACCTTTTCCAAAGTTTTGATCAATTTGGCTTATTGCAGCTTCCAAGGATTTGTTTTTTTCTTTGATTTCCTGATCTTTTTTATTGTCTGATTTAACTACTTTTAAGTTGTTTTTTGTCATTTTTTTTCCTTTTTATTTGTTTCGAATCGTAATTTAAATGTACACATTTTGTTCTTTTTATCAAGTCATTTAAAAAGCTCAAAAAAGTGTTATTTTTAGGGTGTTTTAAGGGTATTTAGAGATAAGTCTCCGATTTCTGCCAGAAGCTTAAACTTTGATATAATTAAATCTCTTTCAGACCTAGCAAAAGTTATTCTCGATTCTAGAAGTAAAGTTCTAGACTGAATTAACTCTAGTGTGGTTCGAGTATTGCCAGAGTCATATTCTAATGTAATTCCTTCATTAGCTATCTCAGCAGCTTTTAGTTGGGATTTTGTTGCTTCTAGCAAACTGGCTGTCGATTTATAAACGGACCAAGCATTAGCGACAGATGTTTTTACATCATTTTCCTGATCATTAAGTATAAGTTTGCTTTTATTTCTTTTGTGTTTAGATTTTTTTATTGAAGCATAGTTTTTTCCTCCTTTAATAATAGGCCAACTTAAAGTTGCTTTAACTGTTTCTTTATTTGATTTATCTATTGTTGAGCTTACATCACTATTTTCAGATTTTGAGTAATTTAAAGAAGCTGATGGTGAAAGCTTTGACTTTTCAATACTTAGTTCTTTTTCTGATATTAGAGAGTCTAATCTAGCTATTTTTAATTTTGGGTTTTTTTTCTCTGAAATAGTAATTGCTTCCTCTAAGCTAGTCGGTAGTTTTATGATAATTTTATCATTAGGACCCACATCTTCTGGTATGCTTACTCTTGTTATTTTTTCGAACTCAGCTTTTGAGGTTATTAATTCTGTTTCTGCCTTTATTAATTTAGCATTAGCTCCAGAAAGAGAGGACTCGGATTGTGCTAAGTCAGTTAAATTAATTTCTCCCTTTTGCAATCTTGCTTTATCAGTCTCAACTTGTCTTTCAAACAAATCAACATTGTCAATATTAAAACTTTTATTCTTATTTTTAAAAATTAAATCGTAAAAAGCCTCTGCAGTTTTTAGTAATATTTCTTGCTCTACCTGTCTTAATTGAGATTTAGCTTTTTCAACCTCAAGCTTCGATTTTTTTAAAGAATTTAAATTTTGAAATCCACTAAAAACTTTTTGATCTATAACGATTGATTTTTCCTCTGTGTTTAAATTACTGTCAGCTAAATTTGAACCTGATTGATTTGTTTGATTGGATGACTCAATACTTGTTTGGTTTCCCTCAATAGTTAAACTAGGTAAAAATTCGCTACGAGAAATATTTATATTTTGTCTTATGGCTTCTAAGTTTTCTCTTTCAGCATTAAGCTTTGGATTATTTTTAAAAGCAGCCTGTAAATAAAACTCTAAATCATTTGCATACAAATAACTTGATTGAACAAAAATTGTTATCAAGATTATCGTTTTTATTATTTTTTTCATTTTAATTAAAAGTTTTTTTGATAATTTTATGATTGTTACCTAATCGTAATACAATATTAGCTTTGTGTGTTAAGTCTTTTATCATTTGTTTTGTAATTCGTTCATAAAACATTATAAAATTTTTAATTTGAAATTTGTTCATAGTTTTTTTTCCTTTAGAAATCCTTTTAAGTTTTTTTTCTTGTAATAATCTCCATTTAAAAACATATTTAAAGTTTGGTATCTTTAAAAATATTAAGATATCTATTAGACGAAAAATTTTAGCATAATTAGTTTTTAATTCTGAATTTACTTTTTTTCTCCATTCTAATTTTTTATCATATTTTTTTTCTAATTCATTTAAAGGTTTTAAAATATTTTTTTTTGTTTGTGCACTAGCCCCAACACACCATCCTTCAAGTATAACAATATTTGGCATCTTTTTAATTTTTATCCATTTTTTTTTAGGTAGTCTATCATCAATTGATTTATCAAATCTAGGAATTTTTAAAAATTTAAATTTATCGCTTGTAAGTTTTTTCAATGTTTTTGACAGTAATAATATATCATGAGTTCCGGGAACACCTCTAGTTAAAAAAAGTTTATGAGTCATCTTCGACATTTTTTTTCTTTCTTTGAGTGTCTTATAAAAGTCGTCTATTGAAAAGCTTACTACATTTAAATTATATTTTGTCATTAAAATATTTTTTAGTATGAAGGAAATTGTTGTTTTTCCCGATCCTTGTCCGCCAGATAGTCCGACAATAATAGTTTTCTTTTTTTTTATAAATTTTTTATATATCTTTTTAGAAATTGGTAAATAAAAAGTATTTAATTGACCTAACTTATCTTTAAAAGAATCTCCAAATCTTTCTTGTTTTTTTACAAATTTAAGATAATCTTCTTTTATTTTTCTTAAATAGATCTTATCTAATTTCATTTTTTATCTAACGGGTGATTTTTCCCATCGATATTTTTTATATTATTGAAATTGTGTATATCTATATTATCTAAGCATCCTGCATTAATTACGTAACTTTTTGGATCTCTTCTGGGATTATGATGCGTATAAATTCCACAATTACTACAAAAAAAATGTTTAGCGGTTTTAGTATGGTATTGATAACAATTTAATATATCCTTTCCTTTTATAATTTCTAAATCATTAGGTCCCAAAGGAATCATTGCCGTACCTTTTCTTTTACACAAAGTGCAATTGCATCTAACAATATTCTCAATTTTTTCTGGAAGTTTGACCTCTAGTTCAACTTTTTCACAATGACATTTTAATTTGACCATATTTGTATATAGACTATATTTTTAAATACAGAAACACCTGTATTATTTAATAATATTTAAGAATGTTCTCCTTTTGATTCTGTTTTGATTCTTTTTCAGACTCATAATTCAACCTATTGTTGTGTAATAATATTTTTACTTTCCACATCAAGATGAGAGTTAAGTAGTGACTCTTTTTTTTCCCTTAAAGAAACTAAATAAATTACTAAATTAAATATTACTAATGTAATGATGATCAACAATCCTATCGAGTTAAATTTCAAGCTTAAATAAAAAGTTAATATAAGAATAATTGCTGACCTTAAAAAAACTTCAATTTTAAAAACAGCTAAAATAGAGAGTGAGTGAATTATTAAATTTAAAAAAGACATTTGAGATGGACCGTAATACCTTTTTCCCCTGATCGACTCTATGGAATTAAGGTTTTTTATATATTTTCTAACTGTGCCAGAAAAACTACTCCATAAACTTTTCTTATCTGATAAAATTTTTACATCTAAAGGTGTTAAACAACTGTAGTTTCCAAACTTGATATTTTTGCCTGTAAAAATTAAAACAATTATCTTATGTAATTCATATAATGTTTTAAAAAGTAAACCTTCAGATCTTTTTATTCTTTCAGCAACTACTGATGTGTTTGGATTAGAAAAAATTTTAGCAACAAGACTTCTTATTTCGGAAGGTCTATCCTCTCCATCACCGTCCATCAAAATCACATAATCATTATTTGATTTTTCCGATAGGTATCTTAATCCAAAAGCATTACACCTAGCATGACCTTTATTAATTTTCATATTAATAATTTCAATTGATGTAATATTTTTTAATAGTTTAATATCTGGTATCTTTGATGTTGAAGCATCATTTATTATTAAGCAACTAAACTCACAATTTTCTTCAATTTTCTCTATAACGCTATCTATTTCATTTAAAAGTTTAATTAACGATTGCCAATCATTAAATACTGGGATTAATATTTTAAATTTTTTCATCTCATTCCAATCATACAATAACCTACAGGCTTTATAGTTCCATATTCACCTGGACAAATTTTTTTCAATACCTTTGGATTTCCAGTATAAATTATCCCAAAGTTTTCATCTAATTTAGTAACTTCTCCATCTAAAGAAATAAACCATTTTGGGCGTGACTCTAGGTGATATGATAAGTTTCCACCATACCATTCATCACCAATAATTATTGAAATATTATTGGAAAAATTTTTATCCCATTTCTTTTGAACTAAGTAAGCTATTTCCTTTCCGGGAAAATCAGTTCTTTTATTGTCCTTAGTTATAGAAATATAAGCATATGAAATCGGGGATATTAAAAATATAATTAAAAAAATTATTGTAAATTTTTTCAAATTTTTAATTTGATTTTGGAAAATATAAATAAAAAAAACACCAAAGAACAAGTAAAAAGGTGT
>Ga0209359_10000163_pt1 | contig 14952 bp, 2 predicted proteins | sample MarorgKNORR_S2LV_FD_188224 | JGI IMG/M metagenome (GOLD analysis project Ga0209359, IMG submission 188224) | Marine microbial communities from the Southern Atlantic Ocean, analyzing organic carbon cycling - Surface_A/KNORR_S2/LV (SPAdes) (version 2) | ecosystem: Environmental > Aquatic > Marine... | reverse complement strand
AACACAGTCATTTTCCTTCATTTTAGAACCAACGAGATAATATGCCCTTTACACAGTTTACAAGTTTAGACTTTGCAGAAATCAAAGCACAAATAAAAGATTTTCTTCGTTCAAATTCAAATTTCACTGACTTTGATTTTGAGGGTTCTAACTTCTCAGTTATACTTGATACTTTAGCGTATAATACTTATATCAATTCATTTAACGCAAATTTAGTTGCAAATGAATCATTTTTGGACTCTGCGACTATAAGAGAGAATGTAATATCTTTAGCAAGAAATATTGGTTATGTACCCCGTTCAAAAACCGCTGCAACAGCACAAATAAGAATTTCAGATATAAATGTAGGTCCTACAAACGATAGCACTACAAAGTTTTTAACACTCCAATCAGGATTAATATGTGTTGGTGCTTCAGAAAACACAACATATCGTTTTTCACTACCAGATAATATTACATCAACTAGAGTTAGAGATGTAGGTGGCACATCATTTGCTCAATTTGATGAACCAATAACAATATATGAAGGTACATCACTTCAAAGAGTTTACCGAGTAGATACATCAATAGATCAGAGATTTATAATTGATAGTCCAAACATTGATAGTTCTACAATAAGAGTATTTGTATCAGGACCATCTGACGTTACAATTGGAAGAAAATATAGTATGGTTGATAATATTTTGAATATTGATAAAAATTCAGAGATATTCCTTTCACAGGAAGTTCAAGATGAAAAATATGAAATATTATTTGGTGATGGATTATTCGGACGTAAATTAGAACATGCTTCAACAATTACTGCCAAATATATTGTGACAGAGGGCGAAACTGGTAACGGAGCATCTAATTTTAGTTTTCAAGGAACATTTGTAAAAAGTGATGGAACAATATTTACACCCTCTGATAGTGTCGTAGTAAACACTGTTTCAAACGCTTCTAATGGTGCTGAAGTTGAAGATATATCATCTATTAAGTATTTTGCTCCAAGACTATATTCAGCACAATATAGAGCAGTTACACCAAGAGATTATGAAGCAATAATTGGTACAATTTTTCCCCAAACAGAATCTGTGGCAGTCGTAGGTGGAGAGGAATTAGATCCACCTCAATTTGGTAAAGTTCAAATAAGCATTAAACCAAAAAATGGTACTTTTGTATCAGACTTTGACAAATCTCAAATAAAAAATAAATTAAAGAATTACGCTATTGCTGGTATTAATTCTGAAATAGTTGACTTAAAAATACTATATGTGGAAGTTGATACGACTGCATATTATAATCCATCACAAATTGCATCAGCAACAACATTAAGAACTTCTATTATATCATCATTAAATTCTTATGCTAAAAATGTAGAATTGAATAAGTTTGGTGGTAGATTCAAATATAGTAAAGTTAATAGCTTAATTGACCGTGTAGATAATGGAATTACATCAAACATTACTAAAATTATAATAAGAAGAGACCTAAAAGCATTATTAAATCAATTTGCACAATATGAATTATGTTATGGTAATAAATTTAATATAAATCCTGCAGGATACAATATCAAGAGCACAGGATTTACAATTAATGGTTTTAATGACACTGCTTATATTACTGATGTTCCAAACAAAAACACAGTAGGATCTCTAGATGGTAGCAATATGGGTACTCTCAGTATCGTAACGAAAAATAACAAGGGTGAACAAAGAGTTATTGTTAAAGATGCTGGAGTTGTTGATTACAAAAAAGGAGAGGTAATTCTAAACACTATTAATATAACGTCAACTGTGAATCAAAATAACATAATTGAGGTTCAGGCATTTCCTGAGTCAAATGATGTTGTAGGTTTGAAAGATTTATATCTTGATTTTGACGTATCGAAAAGCACAATAAATACTATTAAGGATGTAATTGCTTCAGGTGAAGATGTTTCAGGAGTTGTATTTACTAGAGATTATTACACATCAAGTTACTCTAATGGAGATTTAGAGAGGAAATAATTTATGTCTCAGATTGACAAAAGAATAAAAGTCAATACTATTATTGAAAATCAATTGCCCGAATTTGTGGTAACTGATTTTCCAAATGCTACTGAATTTTTAAAACAATATTACATATCTCAAGAATTTCAAGGTGGTACTCAAGATTTAATTACAAATTTTGATCAATATTTAAAAGTTGAAAACTTAGTTCCCGAAGTAGTTGTAGGTGTTACAACGATTTCTGCAGGAATATCAACAACCGATACCACTATAACAGTTCCTAGTACTAAAGGTTTTCCATCTGAATATGGTTTACTTAAGATAGATGATGAAATAATTTCATATACAGGTATAACTTCAACAACTTTTACAGGATGTATTCGTGGTTTTAGTGGTATTACTGGATATAATGTTGGTGTTTCTTCTTCATTACTTGAAATAAATCGTGAGAGTTTAAAGTTTGACGAGACAACAGCAACATCTCATACATCAGGTTCATCTTTAACAAATTTATCAGTATTATTTCTTCAAGAATTTTTTAAAAAGTTTAAGAAAACTTTTTTACCTGGATTAGAAAACAATAATTTTGCAGATGATTTAGACGTAGGTAATTTTGCAAAGTTTGCTCGTTCATTTTATCAATCAAAAGGAATTGAAGAATCAATAAGAATTTTATTTAAAGTATTATATGGAGTTGAAGCAAGGGTTCTTGACTTAGAAGGCAATCTAATAAAACCATCTGATGCTGAATTTATACGTCGTGAAGTTATTGTAGCAGATTTAATTACTCCAACTGGTGAACCACAGAACTTAACAGGACAAACAATATTTAAATCTACTGATACTTCTACAAACGCATCCGTATCAGAAGTTGAAATAATTAAAAGAGATGGAAAAAATTATTTTAAACTTGCTTTATTTGTTGGATTTAGTGACCGTGACCTGATTGAAGGTGTATTTACTGTTCCTGGTAATACAAAAATACTAGATCAAGTATCTGTTGGTTCATCAATTATACATGTTGACTCGACTGTTGGTTTTGGAACTACTGGAACTCTTACTAGTGGTGTTAATTCAAATATTAATTATACTTCAAAATCAATAAATCAATTTTTTGGATGCAGTGGAATAGGTGTGGGATTAGGTACTGCAAATGATATTAGAGCAAATGAAACTATTTTTGGATATGAAAATGGTGATTTATCAAAGAGAATTGATTTAAGAATTACTGGTGTATTATCTGAGTTAGTTCCAATAACTGATATTAGTTTAATTAATGAAGGAGAAAATTTCTTTGTTAAAAATATTGGTGAAAAAATTGAAAATGATAATGAAAATTATAAACAAATATTTGCTAACTCTTGGATTTACAATACAAGTTCAAGATTTCAGGTAGACATACCAGTTGGTAGTTCAACTTTTACTTTAAGAACTCCGATTGATAAATCATCTCTTAAAATAGGTGATAGATTTGATATTTTAAAAAGAAATGAGCAGGTTGTTGCTGGAAGTGGTCAGGTTGCAAGTATTAATATAGGATTGAATCAGATAACAGTATCAAATATTGCAGGATTTACTCAAGACGCAAATCAATTATATGATATTCGTAGAAAGGTAGAAAAAGCATCAAGTACAGGTGTAAATATTGTTCAGGGAAATGACCAAATTATTGCAGATACATTAAATGTGTATACTGATGGTAACACTGATGGATATGTTGCTTCAAACTCTTTACCAAGTTATGACATTACCACTAATATAGTAGAAGAAACTCTTGTAGGAGGCACTGCTTCTGGATTAGATGGATTTAACCCATTAAATGATAGGTATAGTTTTATTAATTTTAATATTAGTAGAAATATTAAATTTATACAGGGTGATGCAGTTACTTATCTACCAGAGGGAGATGGATTAATAGGATTGGATACAGGTAGAACCTATTTTATTGATCCTGTAATACCAAATGATCCAAGTCAAGATATTACAAAGATAAGAATATTTAATTCTACAGCACAAATTGGATCTGCGAGCACTGTTCAAGTAGGACCTACGACATCAACAACTGATGTTCATCGATTTGTGTTAGAAAAACATAAAAGTAGAGTATTAGAAGCAGATAAGATATTAAGAAAAATTCCTCTTTCTCAGAATTTATTTGTTAGTTCAAATCAAGACATACCCACAAATGATATTGGTATATTGATAAATGGTGTTCAAATTCGTTCACCTATTTCAGATAATCAAATATACTACGGACCATTAGAATCAATTGATCTATTGAATGGAGGAAGTGGGTATGATGTATTAAATCCTCCAATAGTTGGTATTGAAACAAGTAGTGGAGTTGGTGCATCCGTTGAACCAATTCTTCAAGGAACTGTTAAAGAGGTATTTGTAGATCCACAAGAGTTTGATATTGAATCGATTCAAAGTATTTCACTTACTGGTGGTAATGGAAGTGGATGTTTACTACAACCAATATTAGGTGATAGAAATAGAGAATTACAATTTGATAGTAGAGATGTATTTTTTAATGGTGGTGTAGACATTGTAAATGAAACAATCACATTTAAAACTGAACATAATTTAGATAATGGTCAAATTGTATATTATGGTTCAAACGGTAATTCACCTATTGGTATAGGTACTGCTTATGACCCTGCAAATATTGTCGCAACAACATTATCAGATGGTTCTCCATATTTTGTAAGATCAGTAAATCCAACAACTGTTAGAATATTTAATAGTAGAAATGATGCATTATTTGGCACTGCAGGTATAAACACTGTAGGATTATCAACTGATACATCAGCAAGTGGTATTCATAAATTTAGAACTGAAAATAGAAAGACTTTAGTTGCAGTCAAAGTGTTAGAAGAAGGTTCAGGATACACACATCGTAAATTAAGAGTAAAACCAACAGGTATATCTACATCATTAAATGTGGTTACATTTAAAAATCACGGATTTGAAAGTGGTGAAATTGTTGAATACTCTGCAGAAACAACAGCAATACAAGGTTTAAGTACAACATCTTCATATTATATAAACAAGTTAACAAATAATACATTCCAATTAGCTGATGCTGGTGTGGGTGGAACTTCAACAGTTGATTATGATAGAGGAAAATATGTCGATTTCACATCTTCAGGTGAAGGTTTTCAAATATTTAATTATCCTCAAATAAAAGTAAATGTTGATGTATCTTATGGTTCAACAATTACAGGTAAAATTGTAATTACCCCTGTAGTAACAGGAGAACTAATAGGTGGATATCTTTATGAAGAAGGTACAAATTACGGTTCTACAATTCTTGATAAAGAAGTTATACCTAAAGTTACTATTGAAAATGGAAAATTTGCAGAATTTAAACCTATTATTGTAAATGGTAGAATTACTGATGTTGCTGTTGTAAACAGAGGTAGAGAGTATAATTCATCACCTGAACTTAAAGTAATATCTACAGGCACTGGAGCAGGTGCTGTTGTACGTCCAGTCATTGAAAATGGTCAAGTAATCGATGCAATCGTTACTAATACAGGTATCGGATATAGTAGTGTTTCAACAGAGGTTAGAGGATTCTCTAGGGGTTCTAATGGAGCATATGCTGCTAGAGTAAGAAGTCTAACATTGAATAATACACATAGATTTGGTGATTCATTCTTATCATCAAAAGAGAATTCTCTGAGATTCAGTATATTAGGTTATTCACAAGATATTGCAAATAATTTTGAGAACACATTCAATGTTACATCAAGTGGTGAATTTAGTAATATAATTGGACACTCACCAATAGTTGGATGGGCATATGATGGTAATCCAATATATGGACCTTTTGGATATTCAGATCCTGCTAATATTAACTCTGATTTGAAAATAATTACACCATCTTACATAACTGACATTAACAGAGTAACAAATCGTCCACCAGGATATTCGGCAGGATTCTTTGTTGAAGACCATGTATATAATGGTACAGGTGATTTAGATATTCATAATGGAAGATTTGGAAAAACACCAGAATTTCCAAATGGTGTATACGCATATTTCTCAACTGTTGGATTAGGTACTGGTACAAACAAATTAGAAGGTATATATCCTTATTTTATAGGTAATACTTATCGTTCACCATTTATTGCAGAGAATCAATTACTAGACCAAGATTTTGATTTTAATAATTCTGGTTTAAGAAGAAATACATTACCTTATAATGTAGATGAAAGTTTTGCTGGAAATGATTTTGTAATAGAATCATATGAAGGTATTAGGCAGATTTCTAAAATAGAAGCTGTTACTGAGGGTGGTGTAGATGCAGTAAATATACTTAATGGAGGTGATGGTTATAAAGTCGGTGACTTGACAGAATTTGATGATGCAGGTACAAATGGTTCAGGATTCCGTGCTGAAGTTAATGAAATAGTCGGTATCGGTATTTCCAGTATTAATACTGTTTTAACAAGTTTTGAAAATGCAGTATTTGAATGGAAGAGTGGAAACGAAGTTGTAGCAAATTACTTACCATTTATTGAATTAAATGATAAAGATTCAGTTTCTATATCAGGATTAAGTAGTTCAATAGTAAATCTAACTGATTCATTTAACGTTGGTGTAAAGACTGATAGAATTGGTCTTGCAAAGAGTATGACTGTCGGTTCTGTTGGTGGTTTAATTCAAGATATTTTCGTTACTAGTATACCAAATTCAGTCGCTATCGGTGGATCATTAAGAGTTGGTTCAGGTAATGTAAGCAATGTAAGCGATATTGAAACTTTACAGGTGCTAAATGTTTACCCTCTCAGAAAAGTTATTAGAGTTCTAAGACATACAGGTATCGCTCATACTTTAGGGTCAAATATTGATGTTTTAAATAATCAAATTAGCATTCCAGTACAAACTAAAAAATTTGAATCAGAAGTAAATGATATTATCTACTTTAATTCACCTCAATCAGTTGGTGTTGGAACTACTTCTGGTGGAGCGACTAGTGTTGATAGAGTTGTAGGAGAGATTGTAGAGAGGACATCCATACCCACTAGAACTATTCATATACCAAATCATCCATTTAAAACAGGTCAAGAACTTACATTACATAAAAGAGTTGGTGCAAATCGTTTTGATGTAGGTCGTACACCTTTAGTCACTGAATTTAAACTTCCATTTCTTGGTGCTAATGCAACCACAGTATATGTAATTGATAAAGGTGAGGATAATATTGGTTTAGTTACTACTAGAGTTGGAATTGGTAGTACAAGTGAGGGATTATTCTTCTATAGTAATGGTTCACAATCAGGAATTTCTTCAGGATTATATAATTTCCAAACATCAAAACAACAAGTAACTGGTAATATTGACAAAATTGTAACTACAGTATCAACAAATGTTGCAGCAGCAAATACCACAACTCATAATTTGGTTGAAGGTGATACCATCAAACTTAATGTGGTTCCTAATTTAAATGTTGGTCTTGGCAATACATCACCTATATCTGTTAATTATAACGAAGCATTTGAAAAGTTAATTATAAATCCAATATTGTTTAATGCTGCTGATGTTGAAACAAATCAAATTGATATAGTTGATCATGGTTTTGAAACTGGTGATAAAATATTTTATGATGGTGGAGCAACTGGATTGAGCACAGGTACTTATTTTGTAAACAAAGTAAGTAGCAGAAGATTTCAACTTTCCGAGACAATCGATGATAGTAGAGCAAATCCAGTAAGAATTGTAAGTATAACTGCAAATACTGGTGGTGATAATCAATCAATAGGATTAATAAATCCAAGAATTGATGTTGTTAAAAATTCAAAATTAAATTTTGGATTAACAAGTAGCACATTATTAAATTTTGATTTCAAGTTGTTCTATGATAGAGAACTTACAAACGAATATTTAAGTTCACAAGATTCACCCACATTTAATGTAGGCACTGGAGGAACTATCGGTATAGGAACTAATAACACCGATCCAATAGGTGCTGCATTGACAGTACAATACTCTACATCTTCGCCTGGTAGATTATACTATGGACTAACAAAAGGTGGGTTCATAAGCACAGCAGATACTGAAGTTTCTAATTATTCTGAGATTCGATTTATTGATAGTAAGTATAATGGTGAATATAAAATATCAAATGTCACCGCTGATACTTTTGATATTTCACCTAAAATTCCTGAATTTTTAAGTTATACATCTAGTCAATGTGAAAAATTAGAATATTCTACAAAGTCAACAGAGGTTCATGGTGCGATCAAAAATTTAAATATTATATCGCCAGGATTTAGTTATAAGAAACTACCACAATTCAAATCAGTTAAGAGTACAAATGGAACTGATGCAAACATCATTGCATCCTCAAGAGACATAGGAAGAATCAAAAAAATAAGAATTGTTGATATTGGTTATGAGTATTCTTCAGATAAAACTCTAAGTCCAGAAGCATTTATATCACCTGTTGTAAATATTGATAATCTTGATATTATAGACTCAGTTAATATTGTCAGTGGTGGTGCTGATTATATGAGCACACCTAATTTGATTGTATTCAATCCTGTTACAAATACAGTTGTAGATACTCTTTCATTACAGGCAGTCACACCTAACCAAACAATATCTAAAGTTGATGTTTTATCAGCTGTTACAGGATTAGATTCAGTTGTACATAAAATAATTTCAATCAATAACTCAAATGGTGTTGGTATAAATTCAGTTCAAATAAGTAATTCAGGTGTTGTTACTTGTTTCCTTGAAACTCCAATAAATGGTTTTGATGAACAACCTTTTACAACAGGGGATAAAGTTTATGTTGAAGGTATACAAAGAATAGGTGAGGTTAGTTTAGGTTCCACACAGGGAGGAATATCAACTAATACTACAGTTGAAGGCACTGGTTATAACTCAGATAATTATAATTACCAATTTTTCAACGTTGATGATTATATTATTGGTACTCAATGTATATTGAAGTTCAGCACAGCAGGTGTTACAACAAATCCTGGTATTGCTAAAACTTTCCAGTCTGGATATGCCACTTTAATTAATAAGAAAAAATACCCTGTAATTGAACCAATACAATCAAGAGGTGTATTTGAACTTAAAGAAACTTTGATTGTTGATAATGTTATTACTGATTTAAAAGTTATTGAAGTTAGAAATGACTATATCAAAATTGATGGTAAATTTAAAATTAAAAAAGGAGATAGAATAAAAGGTGAACTAAGTAATGTCTCTGCTGAAATCACGAGTATTGTTGATAATCAAGCTAAATTTACAACTGATTTCTCTAATAGACAAGACTATGGATGGTTAGATGACATAGGAAAATTAAATGAGGATTATCAAGTTGTACCTGATAATGATTATTATCAAAATTTATCATATACAATTAAGAGTTCTATTGAATGGGAAAAATTTGTAAATCCAGTAAATCGTTTAGTTCATCCATCTGGACTTAAAAATTTCTCTGATACTGCAATAACATCAAATCTTGCGGTTGGATTTGGTAGTGTTCGTGAGTCAAATCAAACTGTAGTTTTGGATGTTGGAAATGTTTTAGAACTTAATGATAAACAAAGAGTTGATGCAATCAATAACTTTGACTTTGCTAGAGATTTTGATACTAGAGTTAATGGTTCTAAGTTCCTTACATTGCAAAATAGAACATTAACTGACTTTACAAGATGTAAAACTAACAGAGTTTTACTACATGATGATATAAGTCAGAATTTTTCTAGTGATGGTTTTGAAAGCACTAATACTTTAATTGAACCATTAGTCGAAGATTTTGGAAATTATCTTGTTCAGATTGTTGACCCTGATACCTTTGATACTCAATTTACAGAATTAGTAACTCTTACAACTGAAGATAATGCATTTATCCTTGAAAAGACCACTGATTTTACCACAGTTAAATTAGGAGATTTTGATACTGAAATATTAGCAACTGGAACTAAGAATCTTTTATTTACACCAACAGAAAAATTCTTAAAGGATCATGACATTAAACTACTAAAAATTGATTTTAATACTGATTTAACAGGTATTGGTACTAATGGAATCGGTAGTGTTGATTTAACTGGTGTTAATGCAGGTATTGCTAGTACAACAGTTGGATTTACAACCACAACTTTTGCTCAATTCCCTAAAACAGATTTCAATTCATTATATGCAACTATTTTTGTACAGGATAGTTTAACAAAAGAAATTAATTACAATGAAGTTATTGTAGATTTTGATGGTGTAGATACAACTATTTCTGAAACTTATGTAGATACAAAATCTGGATTAAGTAATAGTGTTGTTGGAGTCATCACTGCTAGATTTGAGAATGACTTTATAAAATTACAATGTGAAAATGATAGAGTCAATACTCTTGATCTTAGAGCAAATATTGTGGGTCTTGGAACAACTACCACAGGAATAGGAACATATAGATTTTCTGTTTCTGGACAACCTGCTGGTGCTGAGAGAAGTGCTCGATTAGAATCTGGTTATGTCACTGGAACTGCAAGCACAATCACATACGCAACACTAAACAAATTAATTGACAGCAGTGTTAAATCTCTAGTTAGAGTTTCTTGTGGAGAGACATCAGCAGTTCATCAAGTTATATCAATTCGTGATGTTGACGATATCTTGACTGTTCAATACCCATTTGTATCTGCTGGTTCTACAACAGGTATTGGAACATTTGGTGGAGAAATAAGTGGTGACAATATTAATTTAAGATTCTATCCAGATGCAGAGTTTGATTCCTTAATTGAAGTTCAATCATATAATCAAATTTTATATACAGCGAGTGATTTTGAAAACACACCTCCTAACTTAACATATGGAACTGTAGATCAAAGAATATTTTTAACAACTTATGATGGTGCTGCAGGTCTTAGAGCAAATAAGAAAGATTTTGTATTAAAACATAACGAAGTTCCAATTTATTCCAAAACTTTTAATCCTGTTGGAACAATAAGCACCACTACAAGCACAATTAATATTAACAGTCATTTTTTCAATACAAATGAAGAATTAACTTATACACCAGATTCTACTTTCATTGGAATTGCAGGTACAGCAATTTCAATCGGTTCTACTGCAAATATTGCTGGAGTTGTTACAACTTTACTACCAAGCACTGTATATGCAAAAGTTGTAGATGAAAATCAATTCCAATTATTTACAAGACCAGAATATGTTGCCACAGGAGCTGCTGTAACATTTACAGGAGTTGGTGGTGGTAATGCTCATAAACTCACAATGAGAAAAGCATTAACCAAAACAATTATTGGATTAGATGGTGTTGTACAGCAACCAGTCACATTTACCTCAATTACACATAATTTAGGAGTTTTTGATGGATTCACACATAACAATGGTGTTGGTATTGGATTATCACAATTTGTATTAAGTGGAATTGGTTCTATTGCACCAAGAGATTTCCTTAAAATTGACGATGAATATGTAAAAGTTACAGAAGTTGGTTTCTCAAGTACCCCTACTGGAATTATAAACGATTCAACTGATGTATCACTAGGTATTGCGACTCTACCTGTTGTAAAAGTTGAAAGAGGTCAATTAGGTATCGCAGCAACTTCTCACGTAGCAAACGCAACAACAAGGGTTCACAGAGGTGCATTCAATATAGTCGAGAGCAAAGTATTCTTCTCAGACCCACCAAAAGGAAATAATAGATCAAGAAGAGATGAAACTAATTTGCCATTTGTGAGAGCAAACTTTAGTGGTAGAACATTTTTAAGAAGCAACTACACAACAAATATGTTGTTTGATGACGTATCAGATAACTTTACGGGTATTGGAAAGACTTATACATTAACTGTAGGTGGTGCAAACACTTCTTCAGGTATTGGAGTAGGAAATGGTGTTCTATTCATTAATGGTGTATTCCAGACTCCTAAGACTGTTAATAACACTGGAAGTAATTATGAATTTATATCTGATACAACTGCAGGTATATCAACTGTAGAGTTTAGTGGTATAACATCTACAAATGGTGATTTTATTGTATCAGAATTTGATATTAATCAAAACCAAGTTCCAAGAGGTGGATTAATAGTTTCACTAGGTTCAACACCAGGTACAGGATATGCACCATTACAAGGAGCAAAGGTTAAAGCATTTAAAAATGCAAATGGTGGAATAACAAGTGTTGTAGGTATCGCTACATCTTCAGGATTTAACCTTGGTATACAGACTGCTGCCTATGATAATATCACTGGTATCATTACTGTAACAACTAATAAGGTTCACGGATTTGCACTTGAAAGACCAAATACAGTTAAATTAAAGAATCTTGAATTTAGTTGCGTAGGATATAGTGGAGTTACAACAACCATATTCCAAGATCATGAAAGACCTTTATTCTTGGTAGGTATTGTATCTGATAGAACTTTTGAGGTACAAGCAGGACCAAGCACTATTGTACATACTTATGTTGGTGGTGGAAATGCATTTGAATTCTTTGAAGACCTAACATTCGGTTCAGGATATCGTGGTGGATCTGTTGCGATTGGTGTTACAGACCAAGCATATGTACATAGATTTGTAAGTGCTGGTATTGGTTCAATTCGTAAAGGTAATTTTGCAGCAACAGGAGCAAATTCTTTCACTGCAACAAATGCTGTTTATACATCTCATTCAGGACAGTTAGTTCTTACAATACCTAGTCACGGATTATCTACAAGTGATACAGTTGGAATTGATACTGGTGGATTAGTATTCAAGTGTTCAAAAGATAACTTCTTCTCTGATCATCCATATCCTCGTGCAGTATCTAAGACTAGTTTCCCTAACTCTGATCCTATTGCTGGAATACAAACTGCTATCACAGCAACTACAACTAACACTATCACACTAAATGTGGGTGCTGGTGGTGGCGGTGGAACAGGTGCAGAGGTTTCTGCTATAGTTGGTGCTGGTGGTACACTTGCGTTTACAATTACATCTGCTGGTTCTGGATATGTTAACCCAGAAATAATAATACCCGAACCAAATTATGATAACTTGCCCGTTATTGGTATATCAAGAGTTGGATTAGGTGCAACCACAGATACAGGTTCAAATCTACTGTTAGACGTAAAAGTTAGTGCAGCAAAAACAACTGTTGGTATAGGGTCTACCACATTTGAAATATCAGAATTTTCAATTGCAAGACCAGGACATTCATTTAAAGTTGGTGATAAATTTAAACCAGTAGGATTAGTTACTGCTGCTCATTTATCTTCACCAATACAAGAATTTGAATTAGAAGTTACGCAAATATTCCAAGACAAATTCTCATCTTGGCAGTTTGGTGAAATTGACTTTATTGATAGTATCCAAAATCTTCAAGATGGTTCAAGAACTAGATTCCCATTATTCTTTAATGGTCAATTATTAAGTTTTGAAAAAGACCTTAATAATGCTCGTTCACAATTAATTGATTTAAATGCTGTTCTTCTTATATTCATAAATGGTGTTCTACAAGAACCTGGTTCTTCATACACATTTGAAGGTGGTACAACATTTGAATTTGAGGAAGCACCAAGAGCAGAGGCAAATGTTGATATCTTCTTCTACAAGGGACAAGATGGAGTTGATGTTGACACTGCTGATATTCAACAAACAGTTAAGATTGGTGATGAACTTAGATTATTCAAACATCCTGTTGGACTCACAACTTCTCAACAAGCAGAAAGAACAATTAAAGAATTGTTAGGTGCAAAACTTGTAGAAACTGATATCTATACTGGTGCAGGTATTGACGAAACTAATAATAAACCAGTAAGGTGGACTAAACAAAAAGTTGATATTGTATTAGGTGGAAAGAAAATTGACAAATCAAGAGAAATACTTGAAGCACAAGTTTATCCAACTTCAAAGATTATTGGTGACTTTACAACAACATCAGGAGAGGGTAGCACAAATGGAATATTTGTTGATGATGCAGAAGTATTTTTCTATGAAAAAGGAGATCATCTAAGTGCAAGTAATCCTGATGAAACTGATGGTGATTATAATTTATCATACAGCACTGTAGATGCTCTTGTAACTTCAGGTGATATAAATGTCGGTGCGTCTGCAACAGCGATTGTATCCTCTGCAGGGACAATCACATCTCTTAATATAACAAACGCAGGTAATGGATATGCGACTGCTACTATAAAAATTAGTGCTCCACCTGTTATTGGAGTTGGAATCGGAAGCACAGCAACAGCAACAGCAACTATTACTAATGGTACAGTTACTGCAACATCAATTGTGAATCCTGGTTTAGGTTATTCTAATTTAACACCACCACAAGTAATAATCGATTCACCTGAGTTCAAAACTGAAAAAATTACATCAATCGACAATGTAGAAGGATTTACTGGTATTGTAACTGGTATAAGCACATCTACAGTAAGTGGACAGTCGGTGCTTAAATTCTTCTTTAGAGCAGATAAGACTGCAAATTCACTATTAGTTGGTTATCCAGTCTTCATTAAAGATACAACAGTTGGAACTGGTGTTATATCTGTTGACACACACAATTCATCTGTTGTTGGAATAGGATCAACCTTCTTGGATAATATCTATAAAGTTCACGCAATAACTTCAACTGGTGAGAATGGTGAAATTACTTGTAATATTCAAAACGGACAAACCACTGGTGTAGGTGTTGGATTGACAGGAAACTTTAATAATAGTAATCCTGGTATTGCTACACACTTAGGTCGAATTAGTTGGGGTAGAATTTATAATGCATCTAGAAATATCAATCCAATTTCAATTGGAGTAACTGGATTGACAGTCAATACTGGGTTAACTACTTTCCCAACTATTCAAAGAAAGAACTATACTGTAGCATCACTTAGAGGATTAAGATCATCAGGTGCTATTAGAGCGTTTGGAATTTGATTACATTACCTCTATAAATAAAAGGAAAAGAAAAGTTTAGATACAATGTCAGCGATTATTACTGATCAATTTAGAATTCTGAACGCAAACA
>Ga0209359_10000161_pt1 | contig 15048 bp, 10 predicted proteins | sample MarorgKNORR_S2LV_FD_188224 | JGI IMG/M metagenome (GOLD analysis project Ga0209359, IMG submission 188224) | Marine microbial communities from the Southern Atlantic Ocean, analyzing organic carbon cycling - Surface_A/KNORR_S2/LV (SPAdes) (version 2) | ecosystem: Environmental > Aquatic > Marine... | reverse complement strand
TTATCGAAAAAAGAAGTGTTAAGAACTGCAGGAGATCTTTCTATTATGTTATCAATTTTCAATGATACTTTAGTAGGTATTTCATCAATTTTTATACCACTTCCAAGAATTTGAGATATAGTTTCTTCTTTATTTTTTGCCAGCTTTTTTAAATTAATTATTACTGTATCTTTCAATTTTTTTCCAATAATTTTTTTAGACTCAGATTTGTCTAAAATAGTCATATCTAATAAACCCTTGTGTTCTTTTTCACTGTATTTTATTTCAGAATATATATTAGATTTATCAGTAACAACTTTAATATTATTTACATCAGCATATTGCACTTTTAAATTTTCAATCGTTTCATTAATCACTTTATTTTCAACTTTAATATTATGAAGTAAATATTTATTTTTCTTAGAAAACGACCCAACTTTAAAATCACTAAGGTGTCCAACGTGGAATTTGAAAAAAATATTTTTCAGATTATTAATATCGATTTTATCTATATCACTTTCCTTAGCAATAGGTTCACCAATTATTTTAATTTTTTCATCTTTTATAAAAGAATTAATTTTTTCACTTATGATCTTATTTATCTCCTCAACTAAAACAGATTTTCCATACATTTTTTTGATGAGTTGAATAGGAACCATTCCAGGTCTAAATCCTTTTAGGTTAACTCTTTTTTTTAGATCTTTTAATTTATTCTCAAAAATATTTATGTAATCCTTATTTTCAAGAATTAGATCTATTGAGGATTCAGTTTTAGAAATTTTTTTCTTAGTAATTTTCAATACTATTTTTATTAATTTTCGTGCGGATGGAGGGACTCGAACCCCCATGCCTTTCAGCGCTAGATCCTAAGTCTAGTGCGTCTACCAATTTCGCCACATCCGCAATTGTTATAAAGTCAGCAAATCTAGAGATAAAATATTTTAATGAGAAAAATTAATTTAATTTATCTTTATATAAATGAAAGCAAATATTACATATACCTCTAATGAGACAGACAATAAATTAATTGTTAGTGCATACAGAAAATTACTTAGATATTCTAAGTCTATGGTAACAAGTTCTGATTCAAAAAAAATTAAAAAAGCTTTTAGAATTTCATTAGATGCTCATAAAAATATGAGAAGAAAGTCAGGGGAGCCCTACATTATTCATCCAATTAGTGTTGCCCAAATTTGTGTCAAAGAAATTGGCCTTGGAGCAACTTCTATTATTGCTGCATTACTTCATGACGTTGTAGAAGATACTGATTATACTCTGGAATTTATTGAAAAAGAATTTGGTCCAACTGTTGCTAATCTTTGTGATGGTTTAACAAAAATTTCTGGAGTATTTACGCCTGGTTCATCACTGCAATCAGAAAATTTCAAGAAAATGCTTTTGACTCTTGTTGATGACATGAGAGTTATACTAATTAAGATAGCTGATAGACTTCATAACATGAGGACCTTAGACAGTATGTCAAGAAGTGCACAATTAAAGAACTCTTCAGAAACAATATATATATATTCACCAATCGCCCATAGGCTAGGATTATTTTCTATAAAATCAGAGTTAGATGACTTATACCTGAAATATACTGAGAAAAAGGTTTATAAAAAGATTAAGAAAAAGTTGATTGATAGTAAGTCTGAAAGAGATAAGTTTATAAGAAGATTTATCAGACCAATTAAGAAAAAATTAGTTGATAATAAGTTAGATTTTAAAATTAAAGGGCGAACCAAATCTATTTACTCCATCAGTAATAAAATCAAGAATCAAAATAAAGATTTTGAAGAAATATATGATATTTTTGCTATAAGGATTATTTTAAATTCAAAGTTAGAAGACGAGAAGAGCCATAGCTGGAAAGCATATTCTTGTGTCACAGATTGTTATCTCCCTAACCCAGACAGATTAAAAGACTGGATTTCAACACCTAAAACAAATGGTTATGAATCATTACACACAACAGTAATGAGTAATTCAGGGAAATGGGTTGAGGTTCAGATTAGAAGTCAAAGAATGGATGATATAGCTGAAAAGGGATTCGCTGCTCATTGGAAGTACAAAGAAAAGTTAAACAATAATTCTCAGTTTGATAATTGGATTAGTTCAGTTAAAGATTTAATCAGTCAAAAAAATTATTCACCTCAGGAGTTTTTAGATGATTTTAAAGGAAACTTATATAATGACGAAATATTTGTCTTTACTCCTAAGGGAGATTTAATAACGTTGCCTTCTAATTCAACTGTTCTAGATTTTGCATTTTCAATTCATTCAGAATTAGGATCTAAGTGTACAGGAGCAAAGATAGAAGACAGATTAGTTCCAATTAATCATAACTTATCATCTGGTGACCAGATTGAATTACTTACATCATCTAAACAAAAACCTTCTGAAGATTGGTTAAATAAAGTTGTTACCTCAAAAGCTAAGTCAGCAATAAAATCAAAAATAACTAGTCAAAGAAAAAATATTTCGAATCAAGGAAAAGACCTACTAAAGAGAAAGCTAAAACAATTAAAAATAGAGTTTGATGAAAACATATCTAAAATAGCTAGTTATTTTCAATATAAAAGCATAATTGAATTTTACTATGAGATTGCAAAAGGGTCTTTTAACCTAAAAAGAATAAAAGAGTATTTAGAATATGAGGTGGAGGTAAGAAATAAAAATAAAAATGCAGTTATTACCAAAGATATTAATAGGTCAAGGTCACCCAAGAAAACATCAAAATCGAAATTAATAGAGTTTGATGGGAAGAAAGATGATATTCAATATTCCTTGTCTAAGTGCTGTAAACCTATTCCTGGAGATGATATATATGGCTTTGTTACAGTCAATGAGGGAATTAAAGTTCACAGAACTAGTTGTAAGAATTCGCCTGAACTATTATCAAAATATGCATACAGAATTATTAAAGCTAATTGGTATTCAAAATCAGACTTCAATCTTGTTACATCATTAGTGATAGATGGAACTGATAGGGTGGGAGTTATAGATGATGTTACAAAAATAATTTCATCTCAGTTAAAGGTAAACATGAAATCAATTAATGTTGATCTAAAGGATGGTATCTTTCATGGAAAGATTGAATTATTTGTATCTGATACCTTGCAATTATCTAAATTGATGAAGAAATTACAAAATGTAAGAAATGTTACATTCGTTAAAAGAGTTGACTAACTATGGGTAATAATTTGATTTTAGATGAAGTAAATAAAATTTTAGATAAACATCTTGAGTTAAAAGGCCTTAGAAAGACACAGGAAAGGTACGCCATAGTTAAGGAAATTTATTCTTTTGATCATCATTTTGACGCTGATGAGCTCTATACCCAAATGATTAATAAAAAGTATAGGGTAAGTAGGGCAACCATTTATAATACTTTAGATCTTTTAGTGAGTTTAGAGTTAGTATCTAGACACGTATTTAAAGAAAATACATCCAAGTATGAAAAATCATTTGGATTTAGACAACATGATCATATTATTTTAGAAAATGATGAAATAATTGAGTTTTGTGATCCTAGAATTCAATCAATTAAGAATACACTTGAGGAAATGTTTGATGTTAAAATAAAAAACCATTCTCTTTATTTCTTTGGAGAAAAAAACAAAAAATAGATGTCTGTAGATGTTTTATTAGGTTTACAGTGGGGAGATGAAGGTAAAGGCAAGATAGTTGACTTTCTTGCCCCTAAATATGATTTCATTGCTAGGTTTCAGGGAGGTCCAAATGCGGGTCATACCCTTAAATTTGATAATAAAAAACATGTCCTCCATCAAATACCCTCAGGGATATTTAGAAAAAATAAGTATAATATAATAGGAAATGGTGTTGTCTTAGATCCGGTTATATTTAAAAATGAAGTTGATGCAATTCATGAAAAATTTAATATTAACTTATATAATATAGTATCTATTTCTAATAAAGCTCAATTAATATCTCCAGTTCATAGACTTTTAGATAGAGTACTTGAAGAAAATAAAGGTAAAAAAAAGATAGGGTCTACATTAAAAGGTATAGGACCTACATATCAAGATAAAATTGGTAGGCATGGCCTCAGGGTTGGTGATGTTTTATCTAATTCATTTAAAGAGAAATATGAAAAACAAAAGTCTTATCATGACTATTTTTTAGAGGGACATTATGATAATTCTTTTAATAGTGAGGAAGAAAATTTTTTTGTTGCAGTAGATTTTTTAAAAAAATTCAATCTCACAGACACTGAGTATCTAATAAATAATAATCTAAGAAAAGACAAAAAAATATTGGCAGAAGGTGCTCAGGGTACTTTATTAGATATAGATTTTGGAAGTTATCCTTTTGTCACTTCTTCCAATACAACAACTGCTGGTGCTTGTATCGGTCTTGGAATATCTCCAAAGATGATAAATAATGTCTATGGAATTTTTAAAGCATATTGCACACGTGTAGGGGCGGGACCATTCCCAACCGAGTTATTTGATGACATTGGAGATAAAATTGCTCAAAATGGTAATGAATTTGGCTCGACAACTGGTAGACCAAGGAGATGTGGGTGGTTAGATATCCCTGCTTTAAAATATTCTATTATGTTAAATGGGGTTACTCATTTGTACATGATGAAGGCAGATGTGTTATCAGATTTTAATGAAGTAAAAGTTTGTATCGGATATGAATATGATGGTAAGGAGATAGATTATTTTCCTTCTATAATAGATTCTGATAATATTAAACCTATTTATAAATCCTTTTCAGGATGGACATCAGGAGTTAATAACTCAAGAAAATATTCTGATTTAGAAGATAACTTTAAAATATATATAAAGTTTATCGAAGATAACTTAGGTGTAAAAGTCAAGTTAATTTCCTTGGGCCCCGACAGAGAAGAAACTGTTTTACTTGATTAATTTTTTGATAAATTAAATATGTTTTAGCTTTGCTAAAATATTTATAGATGTCGCTACTTATTAATTCTGTTAAAGTATCTGATAACTCGTCAAAATATTTTAATTCAAAAGTAAATATCTTAATTGATAGTAAAGGGTACATAAAGAAAATTTCAAAAAATAAGATCTCTGCTGATGTCAAGAAGAAAGTAGATTTTAATTCTAAATTAATTAGTGAGTCTTGGTTTGATTTTAGTGCTAATTTTTGTGACCCTGGCTATGAATATAAAGAGGACCTTAATTCTGGTATCAACCTTGCAATAAATTCAGGGTTCTTAGATGTTGTAATAACTCCAAATACTAAACCAGTTATCCAGACAAAAGCTGATATTTCATATATTCAAGAAAGAAGCGTTAATAACTTTTGTGTTATTCATCCCTCTGCAGCAGTCACTAAAAATTTTAATGGTAATGAAATGAATGACATAATTGATTTACACAAGTCTGGTGTTAAGTCTTTTACTAATTCATTTTCTGATACAGAAAGTAGTGAGATGGTTATGAATTCACTCCTCTATCTAAAGCAAATAAACTCGTTGTTGATATCAAGGCCTTTAGATAAGACATTTTCTGGAGGAGTTGTAAACGAAGGATACAATAGTAATTCTGTTGGTCTAAAAGGTATACCAAGAATTTCAGAAAGTATAGCTGTGAAGAGGGACCTCTCAATACTCGAATATGTTGGAGGAAGAATTCATTTTTCTGGAATTTCTACCAAGGAATCGGTATCACTTATAAGAGATGCAAAGAAGAAAAAATTAAATGTCACATGTGATGTCCCGATATATAACCTGTTGCTTGATGACTCAAATATTATAGATTTTGATACTAATTTTAAGGTAAACCCACCATTAAGAGATAGAGAAGATATTGATGCATTAATAAATGGTATTAAAGACGGGACTATAGACATAATTGCTTCACATCATCAGCCGCAAGATATAGACGTAAAAAAATGCGAATTTGAAAAAGCTGAATTTGGAATAATATCTATCCAAACTTTTTTCTCAAATATTATTGAACTGTCTAGGAAAATACCTCTAGATATTCTATTAAAAACATTTTCCTCAAAACCAAAAGAAATACTCGGAATTGAGAGAAGTTCCATTACTGAGGGTTCGAAAGCCTCATTTACTATTTTTGATTCAGAGGGGTCATGGGATTACAAAGAAAAAACAAACCTTTCTAAATCCTTTAATTCTCCGTGGTTAAACTGGTCTCTAAAAGGCAGAGTTGAGGCAGTGGTTAGAGGCAATAAAATTAAAGAAATAATTTAATGCAAAGAGTTGATTTATCAATAGTAATACCTGCTTTAGATGAGGAAAAATCAATATCTGAACTGCATTTATTAATCACTAAAAGTCTAGATAAAAAAAAAATAAATTATGAAATTATTTTCGTTGATGATGGAAGTAAAGATTCTACTTGGAATGAGATTGAAAAAATTATTAATTATAATAAGAATGTTAAGGGTATAAAGTTTAAAAAAAATTATGGTAAATCTGATGCACTTGATGCTGCATTTAAGAATTCTTCGGGAGATTTTATATTGACTATGGATGCTGACTTACAAGATGATCCTTATGAGATTTATAAGTTATTAGAAATTATAAAAAATAAAAAATTTGATTTGGTAAGTGGATGGAAGAAGAAAAGGAATGATCCTTTAGGAAAAACAATTCCTTCAAAATTTTTTAATTATGTAACAAGAGTATTCTCAGGGATTCATTTAAATGATTTCAATTGTGGCATTAAAATATATAGAAGAGAAGTTATTGAATCTATTGATTTATATGGTGAGATGCACAGATATATTCCCCTAATTGCGAAGTGGAATGGATATAATTTTATTGGAGAGAAAGTTGTTAATCATAATAAGCGTAAATTTGGTAAAACTAAATTTGGTATGGAAAGATTTGTTAGAGGTTTTTTAGACTTACTTTCAGTGAGCTTTGTTTATAGGTTTAAACACAGACCTATGCATTTTTTCGGTTCATTAGGTGTTTTATTTTTCTTAGTAGGTTTTGTTTCAGTAGGGTTAATTACATATGAAAAAATATCTAAAATTTCTCAAAATATACCTTTGGATTTAATTAGACCAGTAACTGACCAGCCATTATTTTATGTAGCCTTAGTGTCTATTATAATTGGTGTGCAATTATTTTTAGTTGGTTTCTTGTCGGAATTAATTATTCAAATAAACTCTGATAAGAAAAGATACAAAATAGATAAAACTAAAAATGTCTAATAATATAAAGTACTCTATCGTTGTCGCAGTTTACAACAGACCTGAGGAAATGGAAGAGTTACTTTACAGCATAGAAAACCAATCATTTAGAAATTTTGAGTTAATAATTGTTGATGATGGATCTCAAATGTCATCAAGACAGGTTTTTGAAAATTTTAATAAAGAATTAAATATTTCTTATTTTTATATAGAAAATAAGGGCCCAGCTCTTGCTAGAAATTTTGGAGTAAGTAAGGCAAAAGGTGACTGGATTATATTTTTTGATTCCGACTGTACAATTCCTAAAAATTATTTTCATGAAGTTGAATTCTTTTTAGAAAATAATAAAATTGATTTTTTTGGTGGTCCTGATATGATGGATAAAAATTTTACTTATCTCCAGAAATCCATAAATTTTTCTATGACATCATTTTTAACTACTGGTGGAATTAGAGGAAGTAAAAAATCTCTTGACAAGTTTTTACCTCGCTCTTTCAATATGGGAATAAAAAAGACAGCTTTTGACGAGGTCAGTGGCTTTTCTGATATAAGGCAGTACGGTGAGGATTTAGATCTCTCCTATAAACTTATTTTTAATGGGAACTTGTCAGATTTAATCCCTAATGCTAAGGTTTATCATAAGAGGAGGACAAACTTAGTTAATTTTTTAAAGCAGATGTTTAGGTCTGGAAAAGGGAGGAGATTTCTGGATGTTAAATATGAGGGGGTATTTAGAATATTTCATCTTTTACCTTCATTTTTTTTTATAGGTATTATAATTGGATTAATATTTTTACTTTTTGATAATATTTTAGCAGACAGTATTCTAACATTATATGGAACCTACTTTCTTATAATATTTTTTAGTTCTTCCTATTTAAATAGAAACCCACTGATTGGTTTTATTTCAGTTATTACAACATTTACTCAGTTTATTGGATATGGTATTGGTTATTTGGTAGCTCTATTTCATGACTGATATTATTAAATCAGAATCCTTTATACCATAATTAGATAAATTACTAGGACTCAATACCTTGTCAGGTCTTATGACCTCTACTTTCATGCCTGATAGTTCAAATCTCTTCTTAAAATCTTTTCCGTATTTTCTTACGTGATCTGATTGTCCAAAAACTTTTTCTCTTTCCGCTGGTTTTGTTATTGAAGCATCTTCCAATGTCATTTCGGGAATAGGATAGTAGAAAGGAATCATTACAATTCCATAACCATCGTTTTTAAGAATTCTTCTAATTTCTTTTAGGGCGATTATATCATCTTCAACATGTTCAAGTACGTGATTACATATTACTATATCAAAGTCATTATCATTAAAAGGCATATTATGAATATCCATTTTAATATCAGCTAGTGGTGAGTCAAGATCAGCAGTGATGTATTCAAAGTTCTTGATTTGATCAAATTTTTTAATTAAACATATTTCAGGAGCAATGTGGAGCACTCTCACATTTTTATTTATTGTTTTTTTAATGTCTCTAAGGAAGATATAAAGAAGTCTATGTCTTTCAAGTGATAAACATTTTGTACATAATGCATTTTCTCTTACTTGTCTTCCGTATGGAAAAAAACTTGAAAATGAACTGTCACAAACTGGACAGGTAACTTTATCACCCCTGTAAAAAAATGAAATTAGATAAAAAAAAGGTCTGCTAACTCTTTGTAAAAAGGTTCTAGGTAAATTTTTTAATAAAAAACTTACAAATGATTTAATCATTATTTTAAGTTTCCAAGATAATTTTCTGGTGAAATTGAAAGTAGTTCTTTTTTTACAATATCACTTAGGGGAAGTTTATTGATAAATTGAGATATAGCTTTTTGATTAATTTCTTTATTTCCTCTAGTCAAATCCTTTAAAAGCTCATAAGGATTTTCTACATTTTCTCTCCTTAATATAGTCTGAATAGCCTCTGAAACTACTGCCCAATTATCATGAAGATCTTTATTAATAATTTTTTTATTAATATCTACCTTATTTAGTCCACTAACTATTGAGTCTATACCTACCTTGATATGAGAAAATGGAATACCTATATTCCTGGACACAGTTGAATCAGTAAGGTCTCTTTGAAGCCGTGATATGGGTAATTTTTCTGCTAAAAATATAAGTTGAGAATTAGCTATCATAAGATTTCCTTCTGCATTTTCAAAGTCTATTGGGTTAACTTTATGTGGCATAGCTGATGAACCTACTTCCTTACTATTTACCTTTTGGATAAGATAATTTATTGATATGTAATGCCACATGTCTCTACAAAAATCAATCAAAATAGTATTTATTCTTGATAGGTTATGGAAAATTGATGCCATGTTATCATAGTGTTCAATTTGAGTTGTTGGCTTACTTCTCTCCAGACCAATTCCCATTAAAAAATTATCAGAGAAATCATCCCAATCTATCTGAGGATATGCCGCATAGTGTGCATTTAAATTTCCCGAAGCACCTCCAAATTTCCCATTGTTAGGTATTTTACCTAATGCATCAATTTGATTTTTCAGCCTTGATTCATAAACTTTTATTTCCTTACCGAACGTAGTTGGAGTTGCCGGTTGGCCATGGGTTCTTGCAATCATTGGAATGTCATATGTTTTTAATGAAATTTTATTTAGACCATGCATTAAAATAGTATAGGATTTTGATATTATATTACTTAGAGAATCCTTAATCATTAGCGGTATTGCTGTGTTATTTATATCTTGAGATGTGAGGCCAAAATGAACAAATTCTTTATATTTTGAGAGGTTTAAATTGTCAAGATTTTCTTTAATAAAATATTCAACTGCTTTGACATCGTGATTAATTTTACTCTCTATTTTTTTTATTTTTTTTGCGTCTTCTACATTAAAGTTTTTATATATATTATTGATATCACTTTTGTTTTTTTTGCTTAGTGAATCAAGATTTTTAATTGGTTTATTGCACAACTCAAGAAAGTATTTTATTTCAATATAAACTCTGTACTTTATAAGTGCATACTCAGAGAAATAATCGGAAAAACCAGATGTTTTATTTCTATATCTCCCGTCAATGGGTGATATAGATTTAAGAATAAATTCATCTCTACTCATAAGCAAATTTAAAGAATAATTGTAACAGATGTCCTATCTATACGTTATTTAGAGCATGAGCAAGTCAAAGAAAGTAAAGATTTCTATTGATGGTGATACACTTGACCTTGAGGTCAAAGATTCATCGTCTATCCTAGATGCAGCTCTTGAAGAGGATATCGACCTACCTTACTCTTGCCAAAGCGGTGTCTGCACTGCCTGCATGGCCCAGTTGAAGAGTGGAGAGGTTGATATGGAGGTATCTGATGGGTTGTCCGATGAGGAAATTGAAGAAGGATTTATACTTTGTTGTCAAGCCATACCAAAATCAGATAATGTTGAAATTGAAATTGACTAAATTTTTGTGCCTTTATTGTGACATATATCCTTGAAATATTTGAATTATTATAATACATTTGCTGATAAATTTTTCCCTAATCACATCTAAATGAGACAATTAAAGATAACACAATCAATAACTAATAGAAGAGAGAGCCATACTCTAGAAAAGTATTTTACAGAGGTAAGTGGCGTCCCGATGATCACACCAGAGGAGGAGGTTAGACTAGCAAAAGAAATTAAAAAAGGTAACCAAGATGCACTAGATAAGTTAGTTAGAGCTAATCTAAGATTTGTTGTATCAGTAGCTAAGCAATATCAAAACAGAAGTTTGCCCTTAAATGACCTAATAAATGAGGGAAATCTTGGTTTAATAAAAGCTGCAAAAAAATTCGACGAAACAAAAGGTTTCAAGTTTATATCTTACGCTGTTTGGTGGATTAGACAATCAATTATGCAGGCCCTAGCAGAACAATCTAGAATTGTTAGGCTTCCTATGAACAAGTCAGGTGCAATTAACCAAATTAGAAGAGCATATGCTGAGCTAGAACAAAAATATGAGAGAGAACCTACTGAGGAAGAAATTGCAGAAAATCTTGACATGAAAACAACGGAAGTCAGAAGTACATTAGGTGCAGAGGTTAAGCAGATGTCTATGGATGCTCCTTTTGGTGAAGATGACTCCGGGTCTCTTCTTGATGTCCTTGAAAATGACTCAGAGGGTCCTACTGACACTGGCTTAGTTTTTAACCATTCCCTCAAAATTGAAACAATGAGAGCACTTTCTACGCTTACACCCAGAGAGAGAGATGTAGTTTTAATGAGTTTTGGAATCGGTTTTGATAATCCTTACACCCTTGAGGAAATTGGAGATGTTATGGGATTAACAAGGGAGAGGGTAAGACAAATTAGAGAGAAAGCCCTACAAAAATTAAGAGAGCCTGGAAAAAACAGGAGACTTAAAGAGTTCTGCGCCAACTAATAATTTTTCTTTAATTATCAGGATAATTTAACATTTCTATATTATTTTAGACTTATGCGTTTTGGTCTTACAATTGCTTCTTTATTAATACTTTTTTCATGTTCTGATATGAAAAAAGATTCGAGTAATTCTGAAGCTACGATTTCTTCTAAAATTTTTAATTCCGATCTTATTGTGGGTAATACCAGTTACTCTGGTCCGGAAAAAATAAATTATTTATTAGAATCTAAAAGGCATGGTGGTATTGATCTTTCTAAACCATCTAAATATGGTACCTACCCATCTGATATCTATGAGAAAGCTTTGGCTGCTATGAAGAGAAGAAATCAAAGTAGGTTTTCTGCTGCAAGTAGAGGTTCAACTTTTGATTTTTCCAATTATGCAGAGTCTAATGCTGTTTTTAAAAGCAGAGGTCCTGGAAACATGCCTGGTAGATCACTCGCTGGTATTGTTGACTCAAGAGATGAAACAAATAAAACATGGCTCATTGGAACTGTTGGAGGTGGTATTTTAAAAACCAATGATTCAGGTGTTACCTACGAAGAGATAACTTCCCAACTTAAAAATTCATATATTTCAACAATTGCACAAAGTAAATCTGATCCAAATATATTTTACGTTGGCACGGGTAATTCGTGGCAATACGAAACAGCCGGACAGTACGGTGGTAGCATCTATAGATCTACAGATGGTGGCGTTACATGGGACAACATTTCTCTCATAGACTCTCTTGGAAATATTGATTTAAAATTCAGGTCTATAAGTGATATCGTAATTGATGAGGATGATCCTGATATAATAAGTGTATCTATCTGGCCTGGCGGTTGGTATATTGATAGCCCGTTTACCGGTTATATTTACCGATCTGAAGATGCTGGAAAGAATTGGAGTTTAAAATATACGAGTAGTCAATTAGAGAGGATAACACAACTACAGCCTGCACCAACTGACCCTAATATCGTTTATGCAAGTGTAAGTAAGCAAGGTGTTATCAAATCAATCGACGGAGGAAAGAGCTGGTTTAATCCTGGAAATATAGGTTTAGCTGGTAATATATCTTACGATAATGAAGATGGAATTTATAATTCAAATTCATCATCAAATTTTGGTAGAGTATCTGTTTCTGTATCACACAGTAATCCAAATACACTTTATCTTGGAGCCGTCAGTGAATTTCAAGTTAATGGCGGACCAACAACAGAGTTTTCAAAACTCTTTGTTTCCTTTGATGGGGGTGTATCTTGGAATTTAGTAAAAAACAAGGATAATTCTGTGGATGATTGGCTAAATGGCCTCGGATATTTTGCTAACTCAATTATGATACATCCATTCAACGACAGCATCGTTTACCACGCATCACAAGATATGCAAAGATCTACGTTACTACCAGATGCTGGAATAAGCTTTAGCGGTAGCTCAACCGTTGTCAAAACAGATAATATATCTTCTAACATCAATATTTTAAACATATGGGGAGGTTCTGCACTTGGATCTGGAAGCGAATGGTCAGACAACTCTTATGACCCAGATTTCGATGATATTGAGATAAGATTTGGTCCTGGAAAATCTCAGAAAGCTTATCGTTTTTCTGTGCCTGAAGGTTCTACATCTGGAGTCTCACATGCAAATTACACTTATCAAGACTTTGTAGACGTTCCTTTTGAGGTATGGAATAATTCAGTTGAACCACCGCAACAGATAACAGTTTCATTCAGAGATAATTACAACGACGGATCGTTTAATCTTCTTCCTGAATTTGGTGAAAGTAGAGAATATATCATTCCTCAAAACTTGCCATATGATCCAACAATGTCGCAGTCAGAAATTACTAATCAGAATGGACAGCTATATAAATCTACTTTTCTTATTTGGTTGTACTTAGCCGAAGGTGCTACATGGAATCCTGATAGTTTACCAACTTCCTCTATTAAAATTGAAACTTTAGATGTTTCCTACTACACTTACAAGAAAGAAACTATTGATATCACGGATTATTATGGTACAAATGACATCAATCAAAATGTTCATGTTGATCACCACTTTTTTACACCTATAATTAATGAGCAAGATTCTACATTCTCATTTATCTTAGGCCATGATGGTGGAATAAGTGTCTCTAAAACAAAATCTGACCCTGGAGTTGTTGATGATGATTTCTATGTTGCTGGTCAGGTCGGAGATTCATGGTATGTGCCTAGCAGTGGATTTAATACTTCATTACTTTGGGGTGCTGATAAGGTAAAAGGTAGAGACCAGTATCTTATTGGTGCACAGGATCATGGGTCCTTTCTGTCAAATAAAAATTTTGTAGGATCAGATACATCAAATTATACTAGATTCTGGTCTGGAGATGGATTTGAAATTCTTGCACATAATTCAGATCCCGACAAAATGTTTGGAGGAAGTCAATTCAATAGCGCTGTCAGGAGTACAGATGGTGGAGAAACCTGGTATTTTGTTAGTAATATGCCAGCATTTCAGTCTACAAATGCCCCATTCAGTTCCCAGTACGAGTCATCATATCAAGACCCTGACTTGATATTATCTCTTAACTCAACGGGTGTTGGCAAGAGTACAGACTGGGGTGAAACCTGGACTAATATAGAGGTTTCTGACGGTAACTGGGCTAGTATCAACAGTAGGGACATCAGCATATCAGACGCAAATCCAAGGTTCATTTGGGTTGGTGGTTATATGGGTAATTTTTCTAAAATACATGTCTCTAGTGACTGGGGAGATTCTTATAATCCAGTTAACAATTTTACCAACGAGAATGGTTTAGGAATGGGTACTATTTCTGGCATATATACTCATCCAATTGAAGATTCAACTGCGTATGTACTTTTTAGTTATTACGGCTATCCCAAAATTGTAAAAACAGAAGACTTAGGAAATACTTGGGAAGACATCTCTGGTTTTGCCTCTTTAGATGACGGACTCTCCGTATCCTCTACTGGTTTCCCTAATGTGGGAGTTTACAGTCTTCTAGTAATGCCACATAATACTGACATCATTTGGGTTGGAACAGATATTGGTTTAATAGAAAGTACCGACGGTGGAAAAAATTGGTACTTGGTTGAAAGCAATATGCCGTATACTGCAATTTATGACTTAAAGGTAAAAGATGAGGGTCAAGTTGTAATAACAACACATGGTGCTGGACTCTGGACAGCAACCTTACAAGATCTAACCTCATTCATTCCAAAACCTGCAACTCTTCCACCTGTAATTGTTGATGCGTATCAGGTAAGTTCTCAAGATGAGTATATAATTAATGCAACAATTAATTTTAAATCAGCATACGACTCCTTAATTATTAACGCTAACGGAACCGCATACTCAGTAGTTAAAGATTCTATACAAATTGAGACAAAAGAAGTAATATTCAATGTAAATGATAAAGGCGACTATACATTAAAGGCTTTTGGGTATAAGGACGGTGTCTCTTATCCTTCCAATGAATTTGAAATTACTCTAAATCCTACGCTCGCTCCAAGGACCGAGTTTAGTACAACTTTTAGTGA
>Ga0209359_10000159_pt1 | contig 15104 bp, 13 predicted proteins | sample MarorgKNORR_S2LV_FD_188224 | JGI IMG/M metagenome (GOLD analysis project Ga0209359, IMG submission 188224) | Marine microbial communities from the Southern Atlantic Ocean, analyzing organic carbon cycling - Surface_A/KNORR_S2/LV (SPAdes) (version 2) | ecosystem: Environmental > Aquatic > Marine... | reverse complement strand
AAATTATCCGAATTGAAATCAGGTTCAGTACTTAAATCTTTTAGAGATTCTTGTGCTTTAAAATTTGGTTTATTTTGAGGCCCAGACTTAAATACAGTTCTATTTGACTTCTTTTCTATTTGCTCAATAAATTCTTGGATTTCTCTATCTTCAAACCAAGAGTCTAAATCGATTTCTTTTAAATCAATATCCCTATAACCAACCAAAACATCATTTTCTAACCAATTTTTACAAAAAATACATATTGCTTCTAATTTTTCTCCAGGATAATTATTTAACCAATCTCTTAACTTCTCATCGGAACTACTTAAAAACCTTGCTGAGGATTGCTCAACATCTGCTAAAAGCAAATCAAGGCAACCTATTAATGGCATTGAGTCAAGTCCTGATAAATTTAGTTTTTTTAATATTTTTCGAGCTTCGAATAATTTTGCAGGTTTTCTTCTTGCAAAACCAATTGCTGTTAAAGATAAAAAAGCTAAAAATCCCGCTTCACTTGAACCCCTTTTTTGTAATTCTAAAAATAAATCTATCTGATCCTGAACAGTTAAGAATGGCTTTATTTGTTGAAAGAAAGATTCAAATTCTTGCTGATTTAGATAATCATTATATTCAGATTTATTTTTCCCTTCTAATCCGCCTCTTTTGATTATTAAATTTTCCAGCATACTTAAACCTTTTTTATGCGACTCATATTCATTTAAATCTCTACTTAACAAATCAAGAATTCGATACGGAAGAAGCGACACTAAGTCCTCCTCTAGAGTTTTCCGTAAATCCCCTAGTTTGCCCATTCTTTGAAGAAGCTGTATGCCTTCTTGTAAAAAATCTGCAGCATTTGAGTAAGATCTTTGATCTTGTTCTTGTATCGCCGCATCTCTAGATGTCAAAGCCGCTAACAAGGTAAGATCAGCTTCTCTACTGCTACCCAATGCAGGGGTTTGGGGGGGTTGCAATGCTTTTCTTGTTATTTTAAAGGCTTCTTTAGCAGAGCCCGATTCCCAAAGGAGAATTAATCCTGCAACCTCTCTATTTGAAGATAAATCTAAACCTGATGCTCCATTTAACAATAAATTTTCGTAATCTCTTCTACTATCTGGATCTGTAAGCAAATCTGCAGTAAGGCGAAGCAATTCTGACCTTTGAGTTAAAACCTCGTACGTGAATCCTTCATCAGGAGTTTTATCCAAGCGTAATTGGAAAGCCCTTAATATTTCCTCAGATGTTGCTGAGGGGCTTACGCCTATTAAACGAAAGTGATCTAATGGAAGTTCCAAACAAATATCCTATTGAAAATCCTTTAGATGAATTTTATCAATTTATAATTTTTTTTCATAATGTCTTGGAGAGTTATTAAAAAAAAACATGAAAATCGTCCATTGAGGCTTAGAATGTTAACAAACCAAAACTTCATTAAGGTATTTTCTTGGAAACACACGTAGAGAGAATTTCAAATCTTCAGGACTTAAAAAAAGCGAAGTTAGATCGTGAAACCGGATTATTTCTCTATGAAGACATGACGCTTGGTAGAAGATTTGAAGATAAATGTGCGGAGATGTACTACAGAGGTAAGATGTTTGGTTTCGTACACCTTTATAACGGCCAAGAAGCAATCAGTACTGGTGTGATAGGTGCAATGAAAAGGAAGCATGACTGGTTTTGTAGTACCTATCGCGATCATGTTCATGCGCTTAGTGCAGGTGTTCCATCTTTTGAAGTGATGAGTGAATTATTCGGTAAAGCAACAGGATGCAGTAAAGGCAGAGGTGGTTCTATGCATTTGTTCTCAAAGGAGCATCATTTATTAGGAGGATACGCTTTTATTGGAGAAGGTATTCCAGTTGCTTTGGGATCAGCTTTTTCAAGTAAATACAAAAAAGAAGTTGTAGGTGACAATCAAAGTGACTCTGTAACAGCTGCTTTCTTTGGAGATGGGACTTGTAATAATGGACAATTCTTTGAATGTTTGAATATGGCTCAATTATGGAAATTACCAATAATTTTTGTAGTTGAAAATAATAAATGGGCTATTGGAATGGCTCACGACAGAGCTACAAGCAACCCAGAAATATGGAGAAAAGCATCAGCTTTCGGTATGCATGGTGAAGAAGTCGATGGGATGGATGTATTAGCTGTGAGGGGAGCTGCTCAAAGAGCTGTTGAAAGAGCAAGAGCTGGAGAGGGTCCAACATTACTGGAATGTTTAACTTACAGATTCAGAGGTCATTCTTTAGCTGATCCGGATGAATTAAGAGCTGAAGAAGAAAAAGAATTCTGGGCCAAAAGGGATCCTATTAAGAAATTAGCTAATCAGATGATAGAAGGAAATTTTGCTAAAGAAGAAGAATTAAAGAGTATAGAGAAAAAAATAGATTTAGAAATCTCTGAATCTGTTAAAAATGCTCTAGATGCTCCAGAACCGCCTTCTAACGAATTAACTAAATATATTTGGGCCGAAGATTAAGTTAAATTCCGCTAGGTAATTTTCTAGTTAAATTTCTTAGTTTTCTAAGAGCCTTAAGTTCCACTTGTCTTACTCTTTCTCTCGAAACTTCTAATAACCTTCCTATTTCTGCTAAGGTGTGTCTCTCATTTCCATCTAACCCGAATCTTAACTTCAGAACATGTTGTTCTTGTTCGCTTAAATGACTTAACCACTTTCCTAACTGCTCTTGATGCATCTTTTGCTCGACTTGGTCTAGAGGTTCTTCATTATTACTATCTGCAATAAGGTCACCCAAGAAACTCCTACCATCATCTCCATTTACAGGTGCGTCCAAACTACTTGTAGATAGAGCTTGTCTCAAGACAGAATCAAGTTCCTCTACATCTATTTCCATTGCTTCCGCAATTTCAATTCTACTTGGCATTGCTCCAAGTTTATGCGCTAATTCCCTACTTATTTTTCTAATAGTGGCAAGTCTCTCACTTAAATGAACTGGTAAACGGATAGTTCTGGATTGGCAGGCAATAGCTCTGGTCATACTTTGGCGAATCCACCAAAAGGCATAAGTAGAAAACTTATATCCTCTTGTAGGATCAAACTTTTCAACTGCTCTCTCTAAACCTAAAGAACCTTCTTGAACAAGATCTAAAAGTTCTAATCCTTTACCTTGATATTTTTTTGCAACACTAACTACTAACCTTAAATTAGCTTTCATCATTCTCTCTTTTGCTCTTCTTCCAATTTTTATGATTCTTTTATCTTGAGGAGTAAATTCTTTTGTTTTTTCGTTTAATTGACCGTCTTCAGTTAGAACCATCATTTTTTGAACTTGGTTACCCAATTCAATTTCTTCAGCAGGTGTTAATAAAGGGACGCGGCCAATATTAGATAGATACCAACTAATAGGGTCATTACCTCTTCTTTTTTGTGGTTCAGTTGATGTTGTTGCTGATGAAGCCATTTTTTACCCAGATTGAGGTATTAAAACTTTCCTACACTTTTGTGGAAATAGCCGATTACTTAATACCTGCTTCAGATTTCAGGTATAAATTGTATAGTTATGTGTTTAAAACTATAAAAAACTCCTTATAATTGTTTCTTTCATAACATTAGCCTCGTTTTTGTTTTTCTCATTAATTTAGATAACTGGTCCCCTATTAAAGAAGCATTTGATCCTTTTTTACACTTTGATGCAGCAAAAGAGTGTAAAAAAACGTATTTTGCTAAAGATTCAGTCTTAATGTTATCTCCTAAATAAGACAGATCTATTGCTGAACATCCACCAATAAATCCAGACAAAAGATCTCCTAAACCCGCTCTTGCAGTCTCAGAATCAGTTCCAAAAAGTTGCCATGCATTTTCATTATTGGCAATGACGCTATTTGCTCCTTTTAATAAAATATTTATATCAAATTCTTTAGCAGCTTTTATAGCTAGTTCAACTTTATTAGTACACTCAATCTCAGGAAATAACCTCATGAATTCATTATCATGAGGAGTAATCCAAGTCTCATACTTTCTTTCTAAGAAAAATTTAGGTCCCAAATTTGATTTAGAAATTCTATTAAGTGCATCCGCATCAAGAATCAATAAACCTTTAAAATCTAATAAGTACTGTGTTGATTTTTCCCAATCATCCTCATTCAATCCAATTCCTGGGCCAATAACTATTGAATCATAATTAGAAAAATCAATATCCTTTAAGGCATCGAATAAAATTGAATTTCCATTTGGATCGCTACTAAGTTTTCCTACAACTACTGCTTCTGGTTCAATTTGCCAAATTAATTTTGAAACTAATTCAGGGAGAATTGCTGCTACAAACCCCGCTCCACTTGAAATAGCTCCTTTTATTACTAGATGTGCTGCTCCAGGATATCTTTCACTTCCCGCAATTAATAATGTTCTACCTCTTTTATATTTAGAAGAATTTTTTGGTAATAAAGGAAGATTAATTGTTTTTAAATCTTGATAAGTAATTTTTAAAATCTTACTTTCTAATTTACATAATTGACTTCTCGATATACCTATATCTATGTGATGTAATTCGCCAATGTAAGGTAATGCGGCGTCTTGTAATAATCCAATCTTATTTAGTCCAATAACTAAATTGTAGTTTGCTTTTACAGCATTTTTTGAGAAGGGTTTCCCAGAATCAGGACATAAACCCGTTGGAACATCTATGCTTACAACCTTACCAGACCCTTTTTTAAATTTTTTATTAAATAATTCAATTAATTCCTCATCAACTTTTCTATTTTGATTATTCCCGAAAATAGCATCAATCCATAAGTCTTTTCCTTCAGGATTTGGAGGTTCTCCTAATATTTCTACTCCAAGAGATGTAAGATAATTTACATAATTAATCGTTAATGTTTTTTTTAAAGGAAATGGGCACCATAATTTAACTAGGTATCCCTTTAGAAAAAGCTCTTTAGCGATTACTGCCCCATCCCCACCATTATGGCCAGGACCTAAAAAAACTATTACTCCCTCACTTAAAAGAGATTTTCTTTTCAAAAGCCATTTAGATAGTTGAATTCCAACCTTTTCCATCAACGCCTCTTGAGGCATTCCTTGAGAAAAAATTTCATTCTCTAAATCCAACATTTGCTTTGAATAAACAACTAGATGTTTAGAGTCAATTGTTGGCCATCCAATTTCTTTCATAATTAGTTCAAAGCAATTAAAAACTGTTCAAAATTTTAAATTTCCATGTTAAAGACTTTAAAGGATAAAAAATTAGAGAACTGTTCTTCTATAAATAATAAATCTAAAAAACAAAAAAAAATAATTGTTGGTCTTTCAGGTGGAGTAGATAGTTCACTATCTGCAGCCCTTCTTATAGAAGATGGTTGGAAAGTTGAAGGCCTAACTCTTTGGTTAATGAAAGGAGAGGGCTCATGCTGTTCCGAAGGATTAGTTGACGCTGCAGGTCTATGTGAAGATTTAGGAATTAATCATAATATATTGGATTCAAGAGTAATTTTTGAAAGGGAAGTAGTTAAAAAGACTACTGAGGGATATGAATCCGGTTTCACTCCACTTCCATGCTCGATGTGTAATAAAAATGTAAAATTTGAAGAAATGCTCAATTTTGTTATTAAACAAAAAGAGTTTACTTATATTGCTACTGGTCACTACGCAAGAGTTCAAAAAGTTTCTTGCGAGAACATCAAAAACTCTGAAAATTTCCAATTCAAGGATTTCTTACTCCTAAGGGGGGCTGATAGAAATAAAGATCAGAGTTATTTTCTTTACAGTCTTTCCCAAGAGGTATTAAGCAGATTAATACTTCCGCTCGGAAATCTTAAAAAAGAAGAGACAAGAAAAGAGGCCTTAAGATTAGGACTTAGAACTGCAAAAAAACCAGAGAGTCAAGATCTGTGTTTAGTTGAACATTATGGATCTATGCAAAAATTTATTGATAATCATATTGAACCTAAAGAGGGTGAAATTAAACATATTAATGGAGAAATTCTTGGCACTCATAATGGTATTCAACATTTCACAATTGGGCAAAGAAAAGGTTTGGGTATTGCTTGGCCAGAGCCTTTATATGTAGAAAGTTTAGATAAACAAAAAAATATAGTTTATGTCGCAAATAAAAATGATCTTTTTAAAAGAGAAGCCATAATAAAAGAAGTAAACTGGGTTTCAATTGAAGCACCTTTAAAAGAAATAGAAGTAGAAGCACAAATAAGATATCGGAGTGAACCCGTAAAAGGAATTTTAATTCCTGTAAAAAATGAAGACAACATAACTAAAAAGTTTAAATTAATTTTCGAAGATAACCAAAGCTCTATCACTCCTGGGCAAGCAGCAGTTTTTTATAAAGATGATATTTTATTAGGAGGCGGACTAATTTGTGAGTTTTCCAAATAAAAATTGAAACTTACTAAAAACAAAAATAATAAGAACAAAGGGCGTTCCCCATATGTTGTATAGAAAGTTTTTTCAATAGAAAAATTAGGATTTACAACATCATTTTGCTCAGTATTAGGATCAAAGAGTTTAATTATTTTTCCTTCTTCACTTATTAATCCTGAAGGACCAGTATTTGCAATAATTATATTATCTTTTTTATTTTCTATACTTCTTACTCTGGCCAAAGATAGAAATTGATCATGAAGCTTCCTTGGATAAGGATCTAAGTTAGCTGCTGAAATTATTAGTTCTGCCCCACTGTTTACAGCATTTCTTATTTTAAATCCATCAGTAATTTCATAACAAATTGCTATTGCGAGTGGCTGAGTAAATTTCCATTTAAAAAACCTTGAATCTGATCCTGGCTGAATACCTCCTACTGCCGATAGTCCTCTTGAAAATATATTTAAGAATCCTGGAATTTTCTCCCCCAAGGGTACCAGTCTATGTTTATCAATAAAAGATGAATAAGTTTTATCCCCAATTTGATATCCAAGCAAAGAACTTCTTAGGCCATTTTTAGAGTTTCTAAAACCTCCTGCCAACATCCTTATTTTACTTTTGAAATTTAAATTGAAATTATTATTCAAAGTCCCCTCGGGTGTAATTAGGAGTTTTGCATTATTTGATAGAGCAATTTTTTGAGCAGAAATCAACTTATCATTTATAAATTGATTTTTAAAATTCGTTTTTTCTCTTGTGGGCATATTAGTTTGCCATAGAGCTACTGGATAGTCATTATTTCTTTCAATTGGGTTCGTAAAACCTCCAAGAAAATGTAAAAGGACAAGAATCAAAAGCCCAAATAAGAATGTTTTTTTTAAATGATATTTTCTTTTCCATTTCTCATAAATTAGGTATATCCAAAAACCTATAGTTAACTGCACTACACATAAACCACTTGCACCAATCCATCTTGCTAATCCCGCAAGATACAAATCTCCTGGAACTATTCCTTCCCCTAAACCTATCCAAAAAAAAGGCGTTTGGGAAAGAATGAATTCACCTATACCCCAGGAAAAAGATAACAATAAAACTTTTATAATTAATCTTAAAGAGTTCATATTAGAAATTTCTTTTTTTGGGAGAGTTTTTTTAACTAAAAGACCCCATAAATAAACCAATATTCCTCCTATTAAAGAGCAACCAAACAAGATTGAAATAGAAATAATTAAACTTGATATCCATGAAAAACCTAACCAGGTCAATGGGTGAAGTTCATAAAGCCAAGAATGACTTACTAAAATAAAGAAAAACCCCCAAAGAAAGTTTGCTAATTTTTTATCACTTCTACTCCATAAAATAAATAAGGATAATGGCATAAAAAGCAGCCAAAAATGCGTAGATGTAGCAATTCCTCCAAAAATGCCTCCAAGGCATGGATAAAAATACTTATTAAACTTTTTATTTTGAGTGTTAATCAATAATATAAAATTTCTAAATTAATTCTTTTAAAAAGATATATTATTGTACCTTCTTCTGTAGAATTGAAATAGTGACTTTTAAAATTAAGTGAAAGAAGTTTTAATTAGTTTTACGATTTTTGTATTTTGCCTTTCATTAACTCTGTTTAGTCAATTTAACTCCCCTCAAGTTGTTAATGCAGCTGAATCAAAAACTGAATTCGTAAATAAAACACCTATTGCAAAATCATCTAATGTTTCAAATACCAATATATTTGAATTAGATCCATCAGATCCAAACCCAATACTTTTCGCTATGGCAGAAGAAACACAAGAAGAAAGCAATTCTAGAACTACTGATAGTGGTTTAATTATTGTAGATATAGTTAACGGAGAGGGAGATGAAGCAAATTCTGGGCAAACAGTTTCTGTAAACTACACCGGAACATTAGAAGACGGAACCCAATTTGATACCAGTATTGGCAGAGGGCCATTTAGTTTCCCATTAGGTGCAGGAAGAGTAATCAAGGGTTGGGATGAAGGAGTAGCAGGAATGAAAGTTGGTGGAAAAAGAAAATTAACAATTCCTCCTGAGCTAGGATACGGATCAAGAGGAGCAGGAAATGTAATTCCTGCAAATGCAACTTTAATTTTTGAAGTTGAATTATTAAAAGTCAATTAAAGTAAGAAATAACATCTAAAACTTTTCAATTTAGTTAATCTAGAAGTAAGATATATTCAAATATAAAAAAACGAATGTTAACTAAATTAATCAATTCTCTTTTAAATAAAAGTTCCAAATTGGAAGTCCATGCACACTGTGACGGCCCTTGTGGTGTTTACGACCCCGCTTCTACAAGAGTCGCTGCTGAAGCAGTATTAGCAATGACAAAGAAGCTAATTGCTCTTACTCCTCCTTCAAGTACAGACTCAGCAGATTGGGCTGCTTACAGTAATACGTTTTCTAGATTTGTAGCAGTTAAAGAAGAACAGGCTAAAGAAACTAAGAAAGAAATTCTAATCTTATGGACAGATTACTTTAAACCCGTTCACTTAGAAACTTATCCAGATTTACATGAAACAATCTGGAAAGCAGCGAAATTATGTAGTGCTTGTAAAGTGAATATTGATCTTGCTCAAGCCGAAGAATTGATGAGTTATGTAGAAAAGATACATAACATCTTCTGGGAATCAAAAGGCAGAAGTGATGCTTTTGTAAAAGCTAGCTAGTTCAATTATTTTTAAAAGTTTTTACGATTTAATTGCATTTTTTTTTGGACTAAGAAAAATAGCAACAGTTAAAGGTCAATCCATGTTGCCTACTTTAAAAGAAGGTGACATGGTTTTTTTTAAAAAATATATAAAAAACAAATCACTTTTGAAAGTTGGTCAAATAGTAATTATCTATCATCCTCTTAAAAATATTAGGTTAATCAAAAGAGTAAAAAGTATCATTAAAAATAGTATCGAAGTTTTGGGGGATAATATTGAATACAGTGATGACAGCTATAAATTTGGATTAATTAATAATGAAAAAGTAATTGGAATAGTTACTTCAAAAATAAAAAAAATATTCTAGGTTAAAAATAGAGAAGTACTTTTTTGGACCCAAAACAAGCCCATAGAAAAAGATAATCCACCAGCAAAAGCTATTAACCTTCTAATAAATTTTTGACCTGCATTTAAAGTTGTTACAGATATTAGGCAAGTAAATAAAACCATACTTGCTAAGGAACCACTCAAATATGAAATTAAATAAGCAAATGCATTAGGAAGAGGTAAAGCTAATGCTGGAAGAACTGCGAGAAAATGAGAGCCACCTGCTAAACCATGAAGTAATCCTAGTCCTGTCAATGCATGAGAATGCTTATTATGTTTTTTTTGGCCTTCACTATGAAAATGCAAATGATGATGAGCTACGCCATTATGTTGATGAGAGTGAGAGTGAAGGTTTAGATGTAAAGAATTTCTTATCGCAAAGAATCCAACAATAAGAAGAGAAATTCCAACTAAAAATTCAGCGAAGTTGGAAAATTTACTTAAAGGGGTAATATCTTTTATAAAAATTGCTAGAAAGGCTAAAAAGATTACTCCTGAAGAGTGCCCCAAGCCCCATGAGATACTATTTCTCGCCGCAATTTTTGGACTCGTAATCGATGATGGGGCCATTGCAATAAGATGATCAGCGCCACTTACCACATGAATAAATCCAGCAAGAATTCCAGTTAATATTACAACCTGCATTGATATATAAAATACAACTTAACAATACTCATTTTTATAGCATAAATATCCAGCTTTAATTAAATTGAGTTAAATAATTTCTTAAAAGAGTTTTCAATATCACTTTCCCTCATAAACCTTTCGCCAATTAAAACCCCCTTTATTCCAATCGAATTGAGAGTTTTTAAATCATCAGAGTTATTTATTCCAGATTCACTAATAGGAACAATATTATGTTTTGAAAATATATCCGAATATTTACTCATTATTCCTATTGATGTTTTTAGATCAGTTTTAAAAGTCTTCAAGTTTCTATTATTTATTCCTATTAAATTAAATGATTTCAAACTCAATATTCTTTCAAGTTCTTGACCATCATGCACTTCAACTAAAACACTCATCTTTAAATTATCTGCAATTTTCTTCAAATAAAATAAATCATCATCGCTTAAGATCGCAGCAATTAATAATATTGCATCAGCACCAGATACTCTCGCTTTATATACTTGATAAGCAGAAATAATAAAATCTTTGCAGAGCAAAGGCAGATTAGTTGCTCTTCTGACATCTTGAAGTATTTCATAACTTCCTTGAAAAAACCTTTTATCAGTCAATACCGAGATACATGAGGCACCAGACCTTTCATAACAAGAAGCAATTTCTTTTGGTTTAAAATCTTCTCTAATAACACCTTTACTCGGGCTAGCTTTTTTAATCTCAGCAATCACTCCCGGTTTAATTTTGGAATGTAATATGCTTTGAAAAAAATCTTTTGGTGGAGAAAGTTTATCAAGTTTTTTTATTAGATCTTCAAGGGAGATTATTTTCTTAAAATTTTTGATTTCAGTATCTTTGTGCCAAACAATTTCCTCAAGAATATTTTTTGCTTTTGCCTCTCTATGAGGAACAGCATATTCTAAATTTTCTACCCTGACTGTTGGATTTGGTGGCCTACGTCGTATTTCCATAAACAAATCAATTTATTTAACTTGAGAAGCTGCCTGTTTATAAGCAACCTCAACTACTTCACTAAGAGTAGGGTGAGTATGTACTTCAGTAGATAGTTGCATTACATCTTGTTTTCTAGAGATTGCATTTGCAATTTCTTGAATCAAATCAGCTGCATGCATCCCAAAGATATGGGCACCTAATACTTTTCCACTGTCTTTATTGAAAAGTAACTTAAGAATTCCATCGCTTTCTAATTCTGCTAATGCCTTGGAATTAGCTTTAAAATAGCTCTTCACAACTCCTAAAGTAAAACCCTCTTTAGTAGCTACTTCTTTAGCATCATTTTCGGATAAGCCTACTGAACTTATCTCAGGATGAGTGAATGTTGCAGCTGGAATACTCATATAGTTAATTTCAATATTCTCACCACATATATTTTCAACGGCAATTGTTCCTTGAGCTGCTGCTGTATGGGCAAGCATAAGTTTGCCAGTAACATCGCCAACGGCCCAAACATTAGGTATTATTTTTTCACCATTTAAAACTCTCATTTGATCATCAATAGGAATATAACCTTTTATAGTTTCTATACCAACTGAATCAAGATTGAGATTTTTACTATTAGGACTCCTCCCCGTAGCTACAAGAACGCCATCAACTTCTAAGTTTTCTACAATTTCCTTTGATTTTGCATCTGTTAGTTCTATCTTTACAGGGCATCCAGGGGTGATCTTAGTCGCAAATACATTAGATTTTGTATCAATATCTCTTGATTGAATAAGATTTTTCTTAGCTATTTTTGTAATATCCGGATCAAAGGTTGGCATTATATTTTCCAAAGCCTCAATCATCGTAACTTCGCAGCCTAGAGCGGTATATACATCAGCGAATTCTAAACCTATATATCCACTTCCAATAATGGCTATCCATCTCGGGAGCCACTCAAGTTTTACTGCTTCATCACTTGTGAAAACTGTTCTATTATCTAAGGTTATTCCAGGAGGTACAAAGGGAGAAGAACCTGTCGCTAGAACTGTATTTTTACAGGTAAAGATCCTATCAATTCCATTGTTATCTCTTACTCCTACTTTTTGATTACCTTCAAGTCTTCCAAATCCTAAAATAATTTCAACTCCACTTCTTTTGAGGGTTTTTGTTAAATTTTCTCTAACATTTGATACTAAATTATTGGCGTGATCTGCAATTTTTGATCTTTCGAATCTAACAGGGGAAGCATGAATACCAAACTTTGCTAAATGTTCGTAATTGGCTATTTCTCTAACTTTTCCACTTGCTGCCAAAAGAGCTTTTGAAGGTACGCATCCTTTATTTACGCAAGTACCTCCCATATCTCCAGACTCTATGATGGCAACTTTAAGACCTTTTTCTGCAGCATGTTTGGCGGCATCAAATCCTCCATATCCTGCACCAATTACTATCAAATCAAAGTCAAAATTTGGATCAGTCACTTTTGTATTCTTGAAGTAGAAGTATATGTGACTCTTTTTCGTTCAAGTAATAATGGAACTGCAACACAAGCCACATTCAATGATTCTACAAGCTCACTATGCGGAATAGTAATTGTTTCATTAAAAGCTTCTTGAATTCTTTTATGAATACCATTACCTTCATTACCCAATATAAGTGCAGTTGGTTTAGACCAATCAATTTCCCAATATGGTTTTTGAGGTTTATTAAGATTTTTATTATGGCTACTTGTAGAAATTATTTGAAACCCGTTCTTTGAAAATTGATCTAATGATGACAATAAAGAATTAATCATTTCTTCTTCACCTCCATCAAATCTTTTAAATGGGAGATGAAAAACAGATCCACTAGATGCTCGTAATACCTTTTGCCCTAAGGGGTGCGCTCCCCCTGCTAATAATATCTTGTTAACACCAGCAGCTAAAGCTGTTCTAAAAAGGTTCCCCATATTCCCAGGGTCTTGAATCCTATCAAGGACAAGAATAAAGTCATCTTCAATATTATTAAAGTCAAAATTAGGTATTGATGAAATCTCCACCAAGGCGGCTACTCCATCAGGATTTTTTGTAGATACTACTGAAGCTAAAACTTCCTCTGATACGACATTTAATAATGATTGTTCAATCTTTTGATAAAGATCCTCATTTTTATCAAGCCATTTTTCAGTAGTTAAAATTTTTGAAGGATGATTGCCAGACTTCAGCATTTCTTCAATCAAATGAGTACCTTCAATGCAAAAACAATCTTTATCTTTTGTATTAGATCCTTTTTTAAACGATCTAAATCTTTTAACTAAAGCATTACTTTTACTAGTTATTTTTGGAAAAAATTTTTCTATAGTAATTTAAATAAATTTTATTTTAAATACATTTTAGTTACTTAAATATTTTGATCAATTATATTTTTTTAAAATCTTAATTCTTAGCCATTTAAATTTACACCCTTTAGTATTAATTAATATTCATCACGTTACACAGGGTGGACTTACTATATTTAGTTTGTCATTATTAGACCAATAAAAAAATTCTTAATGGTTTGCGTAAGCAACAATAAGTCATATCTTAAATCCCAACATTTAAAGATTATTGGCCAAAAAACCTTAAGAGGGAAGGTGAAAATAAGTGGTGCAAAGAATTCTGCATTAGTATTACTTGCGGCATCATTACTAACTGACGAAAAAATCATATTAGATAATGTTCCTCTTCTGACTGATATTGAGAAAATGGGAAATATACTTAAGAATTTAGGAGTTAAATTACATAATAAAGATCATCAATTAATAATTGATTCAAAGAATATATCTATACAAGAACTTCCATATGAACTTGTAAATGGATTACGAGCTAGTTTCTTTTGTATTGGAGCATTATTAACAAGATTTGGGGAAGCATCAATACCTTTACCTGGTGGGTGCAATATTGGGGAAAGACCTATCAACGAGCATATAAACGGGCTAAGGGCACTAGGTGCAGAAATTATCATTGACAGAGATGTCGTAAAGGCAAAACTAGTCAAGAAGAGAAGTAAACTATTTGGTGCAAATATCAGATTAAATTGTCCAAGTGTTGGGGCTACTGAAACGTTAATAATGGCGGCATCCTTAGCAGAAGGCAGAACTGTGATAGAAAATGCAGCAAGGGAGCCTGAAATTCAAGATTTATGTCAGATGTTAAATAAAATGGGAGCAAAAATTTATGACTCTGGTAAAGAAAAAATAATTATCGATGGAGTGCATAAACTTCATGGCTGTACGCATAAAGTAATCCCAGATAGAATTGAGGCAGGAACTTTTTTAATAGCTGCCGCTGCAACTTCATCTTCAATTACAGTTTCTCCAGTAATTCCAAATCACTTAGAGGCAGTATTAAATAAGCTAGAAGAAAGTGGTAGTAAAATAATAATAAAAGGAAATTCGATTTCAATAAAAGGTCACAAGATTAAAGCAGTAGATATTGAAACCGCTCCATTTCCAGGATTCCCTACCGACTTACAGGCTCCATTTATGGCTCTAATGACTATTGCTAAAGGGAGTTCTAGGATCACTGAAACAATTTTTGAAAATAGAATGAATCATGTTGATCTTTTAAATCAAATGGGAAGCTCTATAATTTTGAAAGATAATGTAGCTCACATAAATGGAGTTAAAAAATTAAGAGGAATGACATTAGTTGGTTTAGACTTGAGATCTTCAGCAGCTCTTATAATTGCTGCTTTGACATCTAAAAGTGTTAGTTATGTATATGGACTTGAACATCTAGATAGGGGTTACGAAAATTTTGAGCAAAAATTATCGCAGTTAGGTATTGAAATTAAAAGACATATAACTAGACGTACAATTAGCGAATCTAACTACGACAACTCAAATTCTAATAACAAAGAGGTATCTGAAATAAAAGCTGCATGATTTTGACTTTAAACTTAGGCTACGTTAACAAGTGACACACAGCCGATAAAAAGAAAGGACAATACCAAGAAACGAACAGACCAATATTTATTTAATCCATTAAGTTTTATCTCATTCATACCCATGTGCCCCCGTTAGTACCGAAAGCAGTGAAAATAGCTACAGCGATAAATAAATATGGAGCTAACTTAAATGATAATTTTTGAGTTTTATTTTTTGTTTTGATTCCTGACATAATTTTTGTAAGCATTAATAAGAAATA
>Ga0209359_10000157_pt1 | contig 15171 bp, 10 predicted proteins | sample MarorgKNORR_S2LV_FD_188224 | JGI IMG/M metagenome (GOLD analysis project Ga0209359, IMG submission 188224) | Marine microbial communities from the Southern Atlantic Ocean, analyzing organic carbon cycling - Surface_A/KNORR_S2/LV (SPAdes) (version 2) | ecosystem: Environmental > Aquatic > Marine... | reverse complement strand
GATCTTCTCTTTGAAGAAGATGTGCATTTAGGAGTTGTTTTCTGACCGGGTTGACGAGCACAAGGTTTACCATCATATTTACCACCAACTTGAACCCAACCTTTTACTTTGCGTCCAGACTTAGTGGTTCCACTTGATTTACCAAACCATGCACGAAGACCTTCTTCGTTTACTTCCTTGCTATCAAGATAATCCGCAGCAGTATCTAAGTAATCAGATGCCTTAGTTATCTTTGATTGCACCCACGCTTTGAAATTATCTTTTTTACGAGAATGTTTTACAATGCGTTTTGATGCTCTACTTGCAGTTTTTAATTGATTACGAATCATCTCTGGTTCGTGATCTTTCTTACTTTCAGAGATTTTTTTCTCTAGAGTATCTGCCTGTTTTGCATGACTCTTAACTGACTTTCTCAATTGCTTGACAATCTTTTTGATTTGTCTATCTTCCTTCACAAGAAAACCATCATCACGAAGAACAGATCCTTCGGGAATAGGTTTACACTTCTTATCAGTGTTGCAATAGTAATATCCTTTTTTACAGGACTTCATTTATCAGTGTCTGACTCCTTATTATTTAGAAAACCTTTCTTTAGCATCTTTTGTAGGTCAGCAGTGCTACCTACAAAAAGAGAATTATTTGTCACATTTCCTTGTGTTTTTGAATTATCTTCATCTATATCTTTCATCTTCTTCTGAAGATCCATTAATTTATCAGTGCTATCTGCAACTGATTTAATTAACTGACCTGCAACTTCATAAGCTCTTGGACTTGCACTTTCACCTGCTACTTCCATGATACCATTTATTGCCTCTTGACCTTTTTCAATTAATGAATATAGCTGTCCTCTTGTATATTTGTAATCTTTTTCTACATCATCTTTTTTTAGAACTACGTTTGGTAATTCTGGTTTTTTAGGTTCCTCTTTTGGAACTATAGATGTTTCTACGTTTAATGATTTTTCAATGCTGTCAAAATTTGTGTTCATCATGAGTCTGTCCTTGTAGCAGGATTAAATTGTAATGAATCAGTAAAGATGCTTGAAGATTCGTTAAATCCGAAATCATCACCTGCCTGAATTAGATTATCGTCTGCTGTAGTTAATTTATTAACTTTTGTATTTTCAAGATGTTCTGCCTTGATTGTTCGACTAAATCCTCTCTTCACAACTAAGGTGGTTGCATCAACTTTTTCTTTAACCTGCATGATCTCACTATTAATTACAATACGATCACCAACTGCTAATGCTGAAGTATCATTAACATTAATTCTAACTTGAGATGTATTAATATTAAATGTTAGAGTTGCAGTATTATCACCATCATAGTCTTTTCTTGCCTGTGGTGTAGCAACGTACCTGAGTTCCCTTCTTGCATTCTCTCTGTCCATAGTTGTATGGTAATCCAACTGAACTTTTTTGATAATTCCCTCTGGTGTGTCTGCAACAGGGCCAAATAGATATGTTTTTGCTGTAAAGTTGAGAGTATAAATCAATGCTCTTCTTGTTGCAAAATCTCCTTCATAATCATCTTGAAATGAAATATTATCTAATACGACACTGATATCTCTTTTCTCTCCGATAACACTTACTAAATCAACAGTCATGTTAAATGCTGGTTGAAAATATGGGAGTATTTGTTCTACAATCTGAAGTGCATCATCATTTAATTTAACTAGAATATTCAGTTCAAATCCAATATTGTATGGAACTGGCATGAATACTTTTCTTAAATTTGTGCCATCAGATGCTTTGAATGTTTGTGTGATACCTGCTTTTCTAGTTGAGTCATAAGCAATATTTGTCATCTCAAAAGACATTCTCGGTAATGTGATTTGAGTTGCACGATTAAGTTCTGGTTGTTGTTCAATTCTTGCTAAAAACTTTTGCATTGGGCCATATGCCAATGCAACTTTCATGTCACTTATTTCTTTCCCCGACTGATCTTTGTGACGAATATGAATATCATTAAACAGCGTACCAAAAGATATAACTGTCTTTCTGAGTATTTCGTGATAGTAATATGTTCCTAACATTAGAATGTACCAAATGGATTAGATTCTGCAAAATCTATAATATCGTCTGCAGCAGTTTCAAACTCATCGTTATTACTGTACTCATCATATATATCACGATCATCATACTCACGAATATTGTATCCAGAAAATACCGTACCACCGAATGATACTGTTTTAGTTGCAGCACTTGTGTTAATACTCTTGATGCTCATGTAAACATAACCATAATTACCTATTGAATGTACAGTAACTCCTGCACCAATAAATCCGGTAATGATTCCTACAGAGTCTCCGACATTAACATTTGATGTATTACCAGATCCTACACTTAAAACAGAAGATCCTGCACCAATATAAACACTTCTTGTGTAACGACTTACATGTTCAGTTTTGTATAACTTATCGCCTGTTTGTCCAATTCCAGTTTGTATTCTTATCTCTTCTCCGGGAATAAATCCTGATATTGTAGTTCCGATACCCACATTAGATACCTTAAGAACTTTAGTATCAGCATCCCATTCCTTAACTCTGGCCTCAGTTAATGATGTTTGACCAACTATTAAATCGTTTAAGGAGAAGTTACCACGACCAGTTATAATATTAGGAGGTGCAAAGGTTACTGTTGGTGTTGAATCATATCCTACTCCGGGATCTTTAACTTGTATAGATTTAATTTTTGAATTAGAAGTATCAACAATAACTTTTCCGACAGTTGTAACCACTGGTGGTGCAGTCTGCCCCGGTGGAGCTGAAGGGGGTGGTGGAGAACTTATTGTAAGGACTGGTTCTGTTGTATATCCAAGACCCTCATCAGTAACTGTAAAACTGATAACACCTCTTCTTGTTTCCTCAATTGTACATGTAGCAATCGCACCACTTCCCCCACCACCAACAATATTAATATCAGGTGCCTGAGTATATCCAGAACCAGCATTTGTAAGTATCAATTCTTTTACAGAATTCAATCCACCTATGCTCGTTGTTATTGCTACAGCAGAAGCATTCACCGGACTGGATGATCTAGATGTTGAAATGAATACTGTGGGTGTTGATGTATATCCACTACCATCATTCAATATAGTAATTGAACGAATATAACCAGTTTTAGCACCAACAAGTTGAGATACAGTGGCAGATGCAGTAGCAGTCCTGCCAGTTCCTACAAGGTTGAGAGTAGTGATAAATCCTTCATCTTGAACCTGTTCATCGATTTCATCAATAGATGTATCAATAATTTCATCTTCATATTCAAAGAGTTCGCATTGTAATTCATAAACATAATTTTTTTGAAGCATGTAAAAAGGTTTCTCATGCTCAACAAATTTGACTTCAAATAATCTTTGACCTAATGGGAAATAAATTAAATCACCCTCACGTGGCCTTGATCCCAATTCGTAGTCATCAGGATCTAAAAATGGTGCAATAAAGTCTGTAAATCTTTCTTGTGATATTGTTAGTGCAACTTCATCCCTTAAACTTACACCAAACTTTGTCATTACATCACCGGCACCAGAGTACCCTTCATAATTATTAATATATGCTTCGATAAGAAAATTATCATCAAATCTTGATGATTGAACTTCTTCAATAATAGATTGTTTATTTACAAATTTTCTCGGAATATAAGTAACCTCCACTCCATAAATTTGCAACTGCTCATTTATGAGATCTTGTATTAATCTCTGTTCATCTTGCGATCCTTGTAGAAAAAATGGATTGAGTGCCATACATATTACCCAATAAAATCAAGAGGTGGTAATTCATACTCTTCTCTCATTTTTTGTAAAGCAAATTCTAAATCTCTTTGACCATCCTCATATATCTCCCTACCATTCAATTCTAAACCACCGGGAAGTTTTACTCCTCTAAATTTAATTAAATTTTGTCCCCACTGCCTTTTTAATAACGCAGTAAAATACATCTTTAAGAACATATCATTATAAATTTTTCTATAACTTTCAGGATCTAATGCTCTTAGACAATCAATGACAATAAAATCTCCCTCTTTTATAGATGCAAAATCCATATCAAGATATAATCTTCCTTGTTTTTTGTTAAATCTTATCTGTCTTTCAGGAGTTAGTAAGAAGTCAATATCCTCCAAGTAACTCTTGACCATTGAATATTGAAGAAGTTCAACTGAGTTGAAGTAATATAAGTCATTCAAAAACAACTGATATTTAATACTGAACATCCCACCTGATATTGAACTTGAATCAAATTTAAAAATCTTCTCTACACCAATTACGTGATCAGGTAACTGGATAAAGTTTGAATTTTCGTAATAATAATTTTGTGTTGTTCCGTATCCGGTTATAGAAGTTGAAATGCCACTGGTTCTAACAATAGATGATGTTGATATACCTGTAGAACCCGGTGTGACTTTACCCCTATCAATTTCCTCTTGAGTAAATTCATGTTTCAAATACATCTCTTCGACACCATCAAAATGTCTTTCCTGAAAAAACTGTATTGCATCATCTAACAAATCTTCAATTTGTTCATCAGCAAGATTTATCTCCAATACAGGAGCTCCTAGTCTTCTTAGAGCATAGTCTACAAGTTCTTCTCGTTTTTCAGGTTTAGATACCGACATTATTCTGCTTCTACCTCAGATGCTAGATTTTCGTACTTTGTTTGCCACTCAAGTGCTGTTGCAGCTAACTTGGTTTTTTCATCATTAAAGTCAGTCATTACTGTTGTCAATTTCGCTTCCAAAAGAATATTTTGGTTTGTTAATGTTGCAATTTTTTGATTATAAAGTTTAATCAAAGTGTTCACATCAACGTCATTATTTTGTGCCATGATTTTTTATGAGTTAGAATGAGCCCCCATCGATTGTGGTTGTAAACATGGGTCTGCTAGTATATGTAGTTGAGACGGAGTTGGGTGTTATTCCAGTAGCAGCACCATTTAGTAAAAGGTCATTTGATGTATTGAATGTACCTTCAACTCCAATTAGAGTGACAGAGTTAGTATTTGATGTTGTTTTAACTATACCACTTTGTGTTCCACCACCTGCTTGTCTCATATACTGACCAGCAACGACACTTAGAGCACTTGGAAGTGCAATTGATATTTCAGTTACTGCTGTTAATATCTGAGTTGAAGTAAATGTAGCAGCACTAGGAGCGGTTGTGGAGGTTTGTAACCCACCACTATCAAAATATACTATACCGTGTGTTGAGAAGTCTCCAGACTGATAGTAGATACCTTTGATGTCAAGATATCCTTTTGTACCAGAAATTACTTCTGCTGTATTGGTTGCTTCTGGAACATAAGTCCATTTTCTACTACCATTGATATGTGATGTAGCACTATCATCCATTCCAAAGAAACCAAGTTTATTATTAGCTGTTCCTGAACTTGTATTATAGTTGAATGAAATACCACGGTCAGTGTTTGTATCCTTCGCGTGAGTTATTGTTAATTGTGAAGTTGTTGTAATACCAGCAGTTGTATTAGCACTCAGGGTGATTACTTTTGTACCAGTATTAATAGAACTAATTGTTGTATTATTAGGGATTCCAGTTGCAGCAACAACATCAGATACTTGTAATCCTGTAACTGAATCAACTGTGATTGTATTAGCACCACTGCTTACAGTCGCCATGACAGATCTGGTACTTGTTACATCACCAACCTTCATGATCGCATCATTTACAGATACGTTTGTTGAGTTAACCTGTGTTGTTGTACCATCGACTTGTAAGTTACCTTTAATGATAACATCACCCTCATTACTCAATCCACTTGGGAATGGGTCGATGAATATTTGATTACCACCACCTGCAAGTGTTTCAATTTTATTTGAGTGAATACCGATATTACCAACTGTAAATGATGATTGAGGAGGAACTACTATACCACCAATAAATGTTGATATACCAGTTACTTGAAAATCTCCACCGACATTTAAGTTTTTCTCTATACCTACACCACCTTCAAATACAGCAGCACCAGTATCTTTGTTTGTTGATTGAGTTGTATTGTCAAAACTAATTGCTGCACCAGCAAATTTTAATTTATCTGTTCCATTCTCATCGTATTCTATTGTTGCATCAGCTGCAGATAAACCATCTGCTCCACCTCCGAAACCTAACTTAGTATCATCAGGTATATGAACTTCTCCTGATCCATCTGGATTAATTGCTATATGAGCATCTGTTGTCTGTGATGATAAAGTTCTTCCATCAATTCTTAAGTCATCTACATTCCATTGATCTATCTTTCTATTCTGATCAACTATTACTGCAAAACCATTTGCTGCGTTTGAAGGGTTTGTGACACTTGCAAGAGATCCTGCAGCATGTGCCATCAAGTCAGTATAGTATTTACCACCGACAACATCTGGATTTCCCGGAGTTGAGGAATCACCTACAAAGAGTCTTTCACCCTTGTTTGCCTGTGTTCCAGCACCTATTGTTAATGCTAATTCACCAAATTGTAAAGATGACGGGGCTGTTGACCCAGTTGATCTTTTTATCCTAATAAAACTTGCCATTTCAGAAGTTTCCTCCGTTGATATCTAAATTTTGAACCGCACCGGGTGTACATTCAAGAGTCCCTGTCCATCTATTTGTTGCTGCATTATATACGAGTATCATTCCGTTTTGTGGATTAGTAATTTCAACGTCAGCCAAACCTGCTAATGTTCCACTAACATTTCCTGCTAAAGACGAAACAACCTTAACAGCATTCTGATTACCAACTCTAACTTTGATTTGGTTACTCATACATCATCCTCTCTTGTTACTCCTTTACGTACTAAGACAGATCCTTCAACAACTCTTGTCACTTCACCAGCAGAATCTTTTACGACAACATCGTACATGTATCTTCCTGCTTTAAGCACTTCGGTGGCAGTACTAGTCAAACCAACCTGAATTACTCCTCCAGCAGCGTCTGCAACTGAGCAAGTAAAAGTTGCAGCACAACTTACGCTTGATGCATGTTTTCTCATCTTTGCTCGTACATTAAACCCAGTCAATTCTAGTGCTGAGTTGGATGATACGTTTTCCAGATGAAATTTTTGTGTGAATGTTGCTCCTGTGTTTATAACAAGATTGCTAACATATACTGCTGCCATCTATACAATAATAATGATGATCTATGATTTATTTATAAGTTCAGCAAGTAATGATTTAATTTCGTCTAATTCTGCTCTCAAACTCTGAATTTCAGATTTTTCTGATAATCTTAGAGACTTCATTTTCTTGTATTGAGCATATCCGTTGCTATCATAATTGATGATAGCACCAGACTTTTCATCTCTATAGAGGTTTTTATGTCCTTCAACTCTTATCATGCTAATGCGATTACCCTTAAATCTTTGAATTTTGGTGCTTCCGCTTCATTAGTACCACTACTTACAATTTTTATTTGGAATCCGGTAAATTCTGACAAATCATCAACTGTAAATATATAATCTACAAATTCACCATCTGTGCTTGCAGGTGTTAATGCATCTGGTCTACCGCTATTCTTTGATAAATCACGGACATCATCTCCAAATCCATCACCATCTGTGTCATTCAAATTATCAAATCCGGGGAATAAATTGAATGATTGGTCAACGGACTCGGAATCAGCTCTGAATATTTTAAATAATGCTCTAAAGTCGGCAGAATTTCTACGATCAGAACTTATAAGAACTTTAAGTGATGTTGCTGGTTGTTTTAAATCAACACGATTACTAATGTATGATGCTGCATGAGGATCACCAGTGTTTTGTTTCACACTAGCATCAAGTGCATAATCATTAATTGGTTTATTTAATCTATTTCGTGTATAGATTACTGTTCCATTCATAACGTCTACAACAGGAGATAAGTTTTCATCTTCAGTTGATAAACTTATTGCCAATGTACTAGATCTATTTTTAGGTAAATCAGATAGTCTAGCAGTTTCATTTTGAGATGATGCAACCATTCTAGTAGTTGTTAATGGATTTATCTTATTCAATTCAATATTCTCATATCCTTGATCTAAGAATGATATTTCATTTCCACCAACACTTGTTGCACTGATAGTCCTTATTGTTGTGTTAATTTTTGTTTTTCCGGGTTGTAACGTATTGAATACAGGATATACTTGATTGAATTGTATATTCTTAGAAACATGAATGTTACTTCCACCACCAGATCTTTCATCAGTGAAACTTGCTTGATTATCTCCAGAACCTCTATTGGGTAGATTTGGTCTACTTGCACCTCTAGGAATCTTAAGATAGTAATTATCAATATCTTTTTTAGATGTTAATGTTGCATCAGAGGGCATTGTATGAGTGGTATTAATTCCTGTAAGAGATAATCCATTAAATTCATACTTACGAGCCAAACTATTGATAGGATGATTTACAATCAATGATCCATCAATTCCTCTTTCAGATATACCCAATCCAACATTGGTGATTGAATTATAGTATATAATTTCATTATTAATTTTTACGTAACCTGTTGAAGTTGTTATTCCTTCAAATGTCGCAAACTCACTTGTGTTAGCAGCACCAACAACTATGATACTATCCTGCAAACCAACAGCGGATGTAACTTTGACTGGTGGTGTGGTTGGTTCTACACCTGATATTTGAACAATATTATTTCCTGCAGTCATACCATGATTATAATGAGATACCTCTAATACATCACCCTCAAAAAGTGGATTCAACACAGATGATGCAGTAATATCGGTATTTGCATAAGATACTGCATTACCAGAGTCATTGTAAATAACCAAATCACCACTTGAAAAGTTTTCACCCTGAACATTTGTAAGATATAAGGTATCAGTCCCAGTTATAGAATCAACAGTGATCTGAGCACCACCACCTTTAACTATATTGGCAGTTGTTATTCCAAGTACATCTCCGACAGCATATCCTTTACCATCGTTACTAAAACTATTGATCGCATTTACAACTCCACTAGCAATAGTTACTGTTGCTAAAGCACCAGTTCCATTACCAGTTATTGAATATAATGGAACATTGCTATACTGTCCATCTGAATATCCAATACCGGGATTTGTAATAGATCTAGCATTAATTGGGCCACCTGTTGATTCAATAAACCCAAAAGGATCTGTGGAACTTGTTCCATCACTTACCTTCCTACCAGATACAAGTAAGTTTTGTACAGCTGCAGTTGTTATGTTAGTGGTTGTAATTCTTAATTTACGAGGATAAGCTTTAACTCCATTAGTTCTCAATGTAGGAACTTGAGCACTCTCATAATCAATCAAAGGATTATAGAAGAATGCAGTAGAAGTTGTTGTACTGAATTTTGCTTTATAAAGTTTTAACTTTAAATCTTCAAATTGACTTGGAGTCCAAATTGAACCATTCTGTGATTTAAATAAACTACCACCAATATACTGTTGAGAGATAACAACACTTTCAGAATCTGGTAAAGATTGAGTATCTATGGTAGAATCACCCATTCTTGCAATCCATGCCTCATAGTTATTTGTTGTTGGTGCAAGTAGAACAACACAATATGCCTCACCACCTTCAAGATATATTGGTGAAGGGAATTTTACATTTGTTGCAACTGACGCATCTTCAGATACATTAATTTGTGATGGATCAAGAACAACTTCGGCAAAATTCTGAACTTGTATTAATGTTGGTGTTCCCAACTCCATTGTTCTTATCTGAACAGTAAGATTTTCTTTAACATCTTTCTTTCTCATAAAGATATCTACTGATGTTAAAAATGCTCCTGTCTCATCAACTACAAATGATTGTGCTAATGGGTCTCCCCTTCTTCTTCTCCTACGTCTGAATACATTGGTAACAAACGTCTGATTGATAATCACTGGTGGTGGAACTGGTGGTAATTCTCTAATACCCACAGTTGTTTGTGATAATGTATCAACAGTACCAGAAGTTGTATAAGTTGTTTCAACGCTACTTACTGCTGGAGATCCTTCAAGGGCTTCTAAATTATTTTCATTAGATGATAATTTAAATGTTTTTGTACCATTAGTGAATCTTAAAGGTGGAACTGGTGTGGTGAGTGGATCACGTATAAAAAATGTTCCTCTTACACTTCCTACTCTATCCGTAATAAGTTTTACGTCCGTCACCTCTGCTATCGCACCACTTGTTTCACCAACAATGACTGTCTCTGTGTCTATACGTCCAAAGAACCTTCCTTGTGCCTCTTCTGCTAATGATGCAGTATCAATATTAAGAACAGTAGATGATGCTGAGTATGTGCTTGGTAATGTGATAGATGGATCGTAAGGGTTGTTTGAATATGTTAAGGTAGGTGCTGAGAAAGGCCCTGATTTATGATTAGGTTGTGCTAATCTAAAGAATCCAATAAAGGTTGGCCCAAAGTCACCTGAGTTATTAGTTTGAATTACTGCAACTACTCTTTCACCAATTTGGAAAGATCCAGAAACCATTGTAACTTCAATAAGTTTTGGAACAATATCAATTCCGCTAGTGCTATCAAAGAAAGGATAATATCTTGTGTTTGGTTTAAGTGTTGAAGCAGTAAACTCTACATTTCTAGATCGAATGTGTTTTTCAGGTTCACTGCTTACTAATACTTGTGCACCAAATGTACCCTCTTGGTCTCCAAACACAGTTCTATTTCCATTATCAAGAATAACATTTCTAGTCCAGATGTCTGCACTTGGATTGATATTCATAGTACCATCAAACGAAATTACGCTAAATGGGTTAACGTTCTCTACTCTTGATGCTAATGGTTGATCGAGTAAAGTTGTCTCTTCATAATCTAAAGTCACTAGATCTCCAGTTTTCTTAACTCCTGAGTCAAGTAAAGCAAGATCTGTTGAAAAATCAGCAGTTGTTGAATCTATTGAAGGATCTAAAGCTAGTTCTGGTTTTAATGCATAAAAGTCGGTTGGTGAAACTAATTGTTCACTTTCAGAATCAATATCACATTTGCAATCGGGATTGGTAATATCCAACAACGAATTATTTTTAAAATCATCTACAAAGAATCCAGATTTAAATCTAGACAACCCATCAGCATCTTGAACTTGGAATGTTTTTGTATCTAACTCAAGTAAACTCAATGATGTTATCTCTTCCAAGTTTGCAACTCTATCTTCGATTTTACCAATATCTCTCATGGTAAATCTACGATTATCAACAACTGTTATCCTGACATCATTAGGATCATAGAGATATGCAGGTAACTCTAAAGTTGCAATAGTCATTCCTAATTCAATGTCATTAGGAGGTATTGGATTCTTAGATGACACCCCTTCTACTACAACGAACTCTCCAGAGGTGTATCTTTGATCAATATCTACAGTAGGATCAAGAACTATTTTATCTGTTCTTGGAAGATAATGACTGATTCCAATTATTGAACTTTCATTTGGAGATGGCACTAATGTTGAATTAACACCTGCAGTTTCAAAATTTCTAGACTCAAAAGCAAAGGGACTTTCATTGGTTGCTGTAAAATCAGCAAGTCTTGGTCTAAAGTCAAGTGTATCAGTTGCTCTTATTCCACCGGGTAAAATTGGTACATCCTTTCCAAATCTGGCTTCATCATAAGATCCAACTGTATATACATCACCTTTATCATTTGCAGGAATAATATATCTGTTAACTATTATTCTTAAATTTCTATTTGGAACCCTAACACCATCCTTTCTTACAATTCTTGAATAATCATAGAAGGATGCTCTTTGACCTTTATCTAATGTATAACTAGATGTTATATTGAGATACGAACCTGCAGTTACACCTTGAAGATTGGTAACTATATTTGACTCTTCAAAAGTAACTCTTTCTCCAACCAAAAAGTTTTGTGGAGTTAGATATGCAATCTCAACTGTGGTAGCAGATAATCTTGCAGTAATTTGAGCCACTGCACTACTCTTTGATCCCTTTATCTTCTCACCTAATATAGAAGAAGTATTTAATGCTAACCCACTTACAAATACTAATCTATCTAATACAGGTTGACTGTTTGTAAGTGATTCATATACACCAATTACATCAACGACATCACATGTATTTAATGAGATGACTTTATCCTCAACACGAAGTCCAAAGGCACTATTTTGTGTTAGTCCGTTAACAGTTGATATTCCCGAAACACATTTATCTACAATAATTACTTGACTTCGATCAAAAGTTTTTTGTTTTGTGCTTATGCTTATTTTTTTAACAGTTACGTTTATACTTACATTTGATTGACTTGGTGTTAATCCTGTTATTGTTACAGTTGATGCATTATTTGATAAACTAAATTGATCAGATGATATAGACTCTATATTACCGTTAGTGAGATGAACAGAATATCTGTCATTATCAAAGGTTTCAAACAGAGCACTTGAAATACCCACTAGGTCTGAGGTATTAAATGTAAGTTCTCCAGTGGATGATGTAGATTTACCTGCAATCTGAGATTTTACTGTCAATTCAGATCCAGTTAAATCAATATCCGATACATTTTTTTCTTGTAATTCAGCAAACAAACCAGTATTCAAATTCTGTGTTGCAGGTATACCTAGATGAATACCGGTTGGAGTTGAGGATGCTAATACGGTTCCGACACAAACTCCTGATACATTTGTAACTGCTGCCAGTGTTACTGATTTTAAATCATTAGAAATAGAAGTTACACGATTAAATCTAGGTGCAGTAGTTGTTGCTGATAAATTGAATATTAATATATCACCAACTCTTAATGATCCAAATGTCTTACCCGCACAAGTCAAAACATTAGATCCACTTATATTAACCTCATCTCCAGGCCCTAATTCTTTAACTGGTATTGATTTTAATACTAAATCTGCACTAAAATCAGTTGCTAAAGATGTTGTACTAGCATCTTGATAGACAGATTTGACATCTCTTAATGATTTTTCTGATACGGAAGCTATGGTTCTTCTTACACCATCAATTTTTATTTCTTCACCCTCGATAAAAGTACCAGATGTATCTCTAAGATTAATTGTTGCACTATTACCACCGGCACTAACAGAAAATCCGGATGCACCACTTGACAATCCTTCAACAAATCCTGTATCGGGTAACTCTGTACTTGTTAATGCTTTGTTAACAGTTAATGTTGTAAAAGTTTGTATGTCAAATAAGTAAAGATCAAATTTTATGTCTGCAGCACCACCTGTTCTATCATGATTTTCAAATGCATATACTCTTGCAGAACCCACAACACTACCGGAGCCACTGGTTGCATTGTTTGTAGCACCTTTTCTTTGATCGAATAATGAAATACGATTACTCTGATCATCTAAACCGATTTTAGGTGTTCCTGCTGCACGATTTACTTGAAACAATGTTCCAAGTCTAAATGGAACAGAACTATTTTCAATTGTTTTCTTATCTCTAGGTTTTTTGAGATCTAATACTGTTGTTGCTGGTCTTTCAATGTCATATCCTCTCACATATGCCTTTCCGGGTGATACTTTAACTGCTAATAAATCATCAGATGGTGTTGCACCTTGATCTGTCAACTCATCAGATGTAAAAATACCCTCATTTGAGATACCATCATTTAGAGACTCAAATGCCTCTAATTTAAAGTTCTTAAGTGAATAGTTACCAGATTCTTCAAAAGTTCTTTTTGCAAAGTAATCTCTTATTAATGAATATTGAGTGCTATTCTGTAATTTTTTTAATTCGCCATCATCAAGACGGATTAATTCAACAAAATTCTTATCGTTGAAGTCAGTGAGTCCCTTCTTAGTTAATGTAGTTGATATTTTTAATCTATCCGCACCGGGTGCTGCAAAGTTAGAAAAACCTCTTGCATTATCATTTAATGAAGAATCTGCATCAGCGTTCACTAATTCTTCTTGAATGAAAAGTCCTACTCTATAAGATGGATTATTTGTGTATGGATCTAGTACAATTCTATCAGCTGATACATTTACAAAATGACCTCTTATAAAGAATACACCATTACCTATAGAAGCTGAACATCCAGTGTATGTCGCATCATTTTCAATGAGAGTTGCAACTGAATCACCAGAATTTATTGGAGTATTACCATATACAAATCCTTCATCGACAAGTAAATCTTCTCCATCTTGTAAAAATGAAACACCATTATTATTACCCGAATCAAGATATTTAATGAAAAAAGTTAAATCTGTTATACCTGTTGCTTCATTTGGTAAAGAATAATCATCAACAAGGACTTTAATGCCACTAACTTGTCCCGTTAATATTTTTCCCTTAAGATTTTCAACATAAACAGAAACTGCTATACCTAAATGAATGGAATCTAATTTTATTGAAAAATATTCTGGATCATATGAAATATTTCCGGGAATCACCATTGATCCCTCTTTAAACATATGACTACCAAAAGTTTCAATCTGATCCTGTAAGATAGATTGAAGAGTGCTTAACTCTCTTGCTTGTACAGGTTTGCCCGGATTGAACAATACTCTGTAGAAATTATTATCCTTTTTAAAATCGTCGTAATAAGGACTTATATTTAAATTCGTTTTTTGTGGCATTTTTTAGAATTCCAGAATGATTTTAATGTCTTCTTTTTGTCTAGAGTTTCTTTTGATAGTCGCCCTATTATCAATGTAAAGTATTGTACCCGACCCTTTATTTATTTCGGATTTTGCAAGTCCATTTGTAAAGGTCACACCTAGATCAACATTTTTAGTTCCAACCGTGGTAATTCCAGAGTTGAAATTTGTGTCAATCGCTGCAGCAAAACCAGATGATATAACATTCGCTGATGTTGCTTCAAATTCTAAGACTTTTCCTTTTGAATCTACATCATCATAATCTGTTTGATCAACAACTGCTGCGTTTGCAGGGTCAAAGTATAATGACCTGTCTTGAATATATTTCAAAACTTTTGTCTCTTTATCCCAAGATGCTACATATCCAACTGCTGTCCCACCTGATACAACTTGTTCAATTTTATTACCAACAACTGGGTTGGAGGTAACAGTGCTTGGGAACTTTAAAGCACCCATAGACGAAAATGAATCATTAAAGTAAACAGATGTTGTTCCAACTGAAGTTGGATTTTTAATTAAAGTTACTTGTGCAAATTCAGTATCAACCGGAAAATCTTTATTATCACCACCAAATCTTGCATAACAAAGTACACGATCAGTTCCCAGTTCCTCATAAAGATCATAACCATGTCCCCTTGAGGGCGGAAT
>Ga0209359_10000156_pt1 | contig 15174 bp, 14 predicted proteins | sample MarorgKNORR_S2LV_FD_188224 | JGI IMG/M metagenome (GOLD analysis project Ga0209359, IMG submission 188224) | Marine microbial communities from the Southern Atlantic Ocean, analyzing organic carbon cycling - Surface_A/KNORR_S2/LV (SPAdes) (version 2) | ecosystem: Environmental > Aquatic > Marine... | reverse complement strand
GACCTACAGTAGGCGGCTCTAACCCAGTGTTGGAAGTTCATTTATTTAATTTTGATCAAAATATTTATTCAAAAAGGTTAAAAGTTCAATTTATAAATAAAATACGTGAGGAAAAGAAGTTTGAGAACTTAGACATGTTAAAATCACAAATTCAAAAAGACATAACAACTGCAAAAAACTTATTAAAATAAAAATGACAATTAATTATAGGGATACTCTTAATCTTCCTGAAACAGAATTATCTATGAAAGCGGGCTTGCCCAGAAAAGAGCCTGAGATAATTGAATTTTGGAATGATATTGATATCTATAAAAAGTTAAGAGAACTCCATGAAAATGATGAAACTTTTATTCTGCATGATGGACCTCCATATGCTAACGGCTCTATTCATCTTGGACATTCAGTCAATAAGATACTTAAAGATATTACTATTAAATCAAAAACATTCCTTGGAAAAAATGCTCCATATGTTCCGGGATGGGACTGTCATGGACTGCCAATTGAACTAAATATTGAAAAGAAGCATGGAAAAAGAAGTGAACTAGTTCAAGATAAGAAAAGTTTTCAGGAAGCCTGCAAGGAATATGCGCTAACTCAAATCGAAAACCAAAAAAAAGATTTTATAAGGCTTGGTGTATTTGGTGAATGGGACAACCCATATAAAAGCCTGGATTCAACTTTTGAGGCTGATGCCATTAGAGCTTTGGGTAAAATATATGAAGCTGATCATCTTCAAAAGGGTGAAAAGCCAGTTCATTGGTGCCAGGATTGTGGGTCTGCATTAGCCGAGGCTGAGGTTGAATATCAAGACAAGGTTTCCAAGTCTATAGATGTAGCTTTTAAAGTTGATGAAGAGAGCCTTGATACTGTAAAAACTGTTTTTGGTTTCTCTGAAAACAAATCTATTTCTTTTATCATATGGACAACTACTCCATGGACAATTCCATCAAATGTAGCCGTAAGTATTAATCCAGATTTGGAATACGCACTTATTAGAATTGATAATTCATATCATATTATCGCTGATTCTATGATTGAATCATGTTCTGATAGGTGGGACATTAAGGTTAAGAAGATTTCAACAGTACAAGGTCATGAATTAGAGGATGTTGATTTAATTCATCCATTCATAGATAGAAAATCTAAACTTCTTCATGGTGATCATGTTACTACTGATGCAGGTACAGGGTGTGTTCATACAGCTCCTGCACACGGTATGGATGATTTTTCTATATGTAGAAAAAATAATATTCAAATTATAAAAGCATTAGATAGCAAAGGATTATTTAAAGAAGAAATTGATTTCATTGCTGGGCTGCCCCCATTAAAAGCAGACCCCCTTGTTATAGAAAAAATTGATGAAAAAGGTGCATTGATTAATTGTGATGATTATCATCATTCATATCCTCATTGCTGGAGACATAAAACACCTTTGATTTTTACCTCTACACCACAGTGGTTTATCTCAATGGACAAAGGAGATTTGCTTAAGAATGCTCTTGGAAGTATTAATGAAGTTAAATGGGAGCCTTCATGGGGTCTACAAAGAATTGAGAGTATGCTTACCGATAGACCAGATTGGTGTATCTCTAGACAAAGAAAGTGGGGCATTCCAATAACATTACTAATTCATAAAGATACCGGTGAAATTCATCCTGATCAAGGCGAGTTATTTAAAAAGTTTGCTGATGTTATTGAAAAAAGTGGAATTTCTGCATGGGATGATCTTGATTTGAGCGAGTTCATAGACAACAGTGATTCCTACATAAAGGTTCAAGATACCCTAGATGTTTGGTTTGACTCAGGTGTTACTCATAGTACGGTTTCGGAAAAAAGATTTTCGGAAAATGTTATTGCAGATCTTTACTTAGAAGGTTCAGATCAGCATCGGGGATGGTTTCAATCATCTTTACTAACAAGTATTGCAATGAAAGGACGTCCACCATATAAAGCAGTCCTTACTCATGGTTTTGTTGTAGATGAAAATGGAAGAAAGCAATCTAAATCTTTAGGTAATGTTGTTTCACCTCAAAAAGTTTGGGATAACTTGGGTGCAGATATATTAAGGTTGTGGGTAGCTTCAACTGATTTTAGAAGTGAGATGGTTGCATCCGATGAAATTTTAAAGAGAGTATCAGATCAATATAGAAGAATTAGAAATACCTTTAGGTTTATTCTTGGAAACCTAAGTGATTTCAATGAGAATGAAAAAGTTGAATTCAAAAATCAAGTAGAGCTTGATAAATGGATAATTACTCAAGTTCAAGATTTAGAGCATGATGTTATAAATTACTACGAATCATATTCATATCACAATGTTGTTCAAAGACTTCACAATTTTTGTGTGAATGAACTGGGCGGCATTTATTTAGATATAGTAAAAGATAGGCTATACACATGTATGCAAGATTCTATTGCAAGAAAATCATGTCAGACAAGTTTAGATTATGTTTTAAATGTAATGGTTAGATTGGCTGCGCCAATCCTATCATTCACTTCTGAAGAAATATGGCAAACTCATGAGAGTCTAAAAAATCAAAATGAATCTATCTTTTTGTCTAAATATATACAAGACCAAAAAGATGAGGTTCAAAAAATCAATAATGATGATTGGAAAAGAATTTTTGAGATAAAAGATTTAGTTAATCAATCAATTGAAAGCTTAAGAAATGAAAATAAATTAAAAGGCTCTCTTGATGCAAATGTCAGAATTACAGCTAATACAGAAGATAAGCGGATTTTAGATAAGTTAGGAGAAGAGTTACATTTTGTTTTTATTTCTTCAAAAGCATCTGTTGAGCAAGGGAAAGACTTAGTGATAAATATAGAACAAATTGAGGAGGAAAAATGCTCAAGGTGTTGGCACAGAGATGCAAGTGTTGGTAAGAGCAAAGCTCATCCTGGGGTTTGTTCAAGATGTGAGGAAAATATAGTCTCAACTGGAGAAATTAGATCTTTTGTTTAAAAGTAAATATTTTTTATATATTTTAATTTGTATTGTTCTTGATCTATTCTCAAAACACCTAGCATTAACTTACCTAAATCATTCAATATCAATTGAATTTATACCTTTTATTGATTTTTATCTAACTTTTAACTCAGGAATAGCTTTTGGATTTTTAGATCTTGGCTCTAGAGTAATGTCTAACATGCTCACTTTTGCTGGGATCTTAATTGTTGCTTATATGTTGGTACTATTAAAAAATGAAAATGACAGCACAAAAAAATTAGCTTTATCGATAATTATTGGTGGAGCTCTTGGAAATATATTCGATAGATTACCTGATGGATACGTTACTGATTTTCTTCATTTAAAAATTAATAATTTTTCTTTTTTTATTTTTAATATTGCTGATGCATCTATTACTATTGGTGCATTGCTTTTGATTTATTTGGAGCTTTTTAAGAAAGATAATGCCTAGTCATAGTAAAGAAATAAAGCTAGCAAACCCAAGAGGATTTTGTGCAGGAGTTGATAGGGCTATTGATATAGTTAACAAAGCTTTAGAAATTTATGGCAGTCCAGTATATGTAAAACACGAAGTAGTTCACAACAAACATGTTGTTGAAGATTTAAAAAATAGAGGAGCTGTCTTTGTAGAGGAGATTGATGAGATACCTGATAATTCTCTGGTTATTTTCAGTGCCCACGGTGTTTCAGACCAAGTTGAAGAAACAACAAAATCTAGGAATCTTCAGTATTTTGATGCAACATGTCCGCTAGTAACAAAAGTACATATGGAAGTTGTAAGACATGCCAGATCAGAAAAAGACATTATTTTAATTGGTCACGAAGGACATCCTGAAGTTGAAGGAACTATGGGAAGGCATATTAATAAGGAATTAAGTAATATTTATTTAGTTCAGGATGAGAGCGAAGCTTTAAAGATTAATGTTTCTCAACCAGATAATTTAGCTCTAGTTACTCAAACCACACTAAGTGTTGATGATACAAAATCAATTATTGGAATCTTAAAAGAAAGATTTCCAAACATGAAAGTACCAAAAAAGGATGATATCTGTTATGCAACTCAGAACAGACAAGATGCAGTGAAGCAATTAGCTTTAGAGTCTGATTATATGATTGTTGTGGGCTCAAAAAATAGCTCAAACTCAAATAGATTAAAGGAATTGGCAGAAAAATGTGGATGTAAGTCAGTTCTAATCGATGGTTTTGAAGATCTTAATTTATCTGAATTAGATGGATGCAAAAGAATTTCAATCACAGCCGGAGCTTCTGCACCCGAAGAAAGAGTTCAAGAAATTGCTAATGAATTACAAAAACATACTGGGGCATTAATTAATGAAAGCGGAGAGGATAAAGAAAATATTTTCTTTAAGTTGCCTCCCTTATTAAGATAAATGGAAATTAAAAATCATATTCTTCAAGATATTAAATTTTTGAAGTCCCCAAATTTTAATGAAAGACCAGTAAATACTGTAATTAATTTATTGGTTATTCATTCTATAAGCCTTCCTCCAAAAAAATATAATACTAATCATATTGAAAAATTCTTCATGAATGAACTGGATTTTAGATTAGATGATTTTTATAAAGAAATAGATAATTTAAAAGTTTCTTCTCACTTATTATTAAAAAGGACTGGAGAAATAATCCAGTTTGTACCTTTTAACAAAAGAGCCTGGCATGCCGGTGTATCTGCATATAAAGGAAGAGATGACTGCAATGATTTTTCAATAGGCATAGAGCTTGAAGGGTCTGAAGATGATGTTTTTGAAGATATTCAGTATGAAAAATTATCTCAAGTAACAGACATACTATTGCAAGAGTATACTGGGATTACTAAGAAAGACATAAAAGGTCATTCGGATATAGCTCCTGGTCGCAAAACAGATCCAGGAATCTTGTTTGATTGGGATAGGTATTTAAACAATGTATAACTTAAGGAAAATGTTTGTGATGCTCTCATTGGGCTTTGGTTCTGGATTGCCATATATACTGCTTATTAGCACCACATCAGCATGGTTAAGAGATGTAGATGTAGAATTGAGTCTTATAGGATTTTTTGCGTGGATAACATTTGCCTACACAATAAAGTTTATATGGGCTCCATTAGTAGATAGATTTTCAGTTCCATATTTTTCTAAATATGGCCATAGAAAGAGCTGGATAGCATTTATGCAACTAATAATAATTAGTGCTTTATTATTATTATCAAACATTGATCCTGTTCAAAGTTTTTTATTTTTTTGTATAGTTGCTGGATTAATTGCTTTTGCGGGCTCTTTTCAAGACATTGCAATAGATGCCTTTAGAATAGAATATGCTCATATCAGTGATCAAGGTAACTTAGCAGCCGCTTATCAACTCGGCTATAGATTGGCAATTATAGCTGCAACTTCATTAGCGTTAATTTTTGCTGATTCGAATGGATGGCCTATGACTTATGAGCTCCTTGCAGCTCTTATGTGTTTTGGTTTTCTTGGAGTTTTATTTTCCAGCGAGAATAAAAATCCTGAGCTAGGAAAGCTAAATTTTTCTAATTCAATTTACGAGCCATTAAAAGATTTCTTTTCTCGCTTTAAATTTTTTATGGCCTCAATTTTGTTATTAATAGTAGCCACTTATAGGTTAACAGATATAGTTATGGGTCCTATGGCAACCCCTTTTTATATCGACATGGGTTTCACTCTAACTGAGATAGGTGCTGTAGTAAAAGTTGTAGCATTAATTGCATCAATTGTTGGTATTTTTTTTGGCGGCTTGCTAATTAAAAGACTAAATGTTTATAAATCACTTTTAATTGGGGCATTTTTAGTGATGATTACAAATGTGTTATTTGCATACGTTGCAATTACAGAAAAAAATATAATCTCTTTAGCATCCATTGTTGCAATGGACAGCCTTGCTGCTGGTATTGTTGGAACAGTAAATATAGCATTTTTAACAAGTTTGGTTTCAAAAAAATATACAGCTTTTCAATATGCTTTGCTTACAGGTTTTATGACTTTGCCTGGATTTGCATTAAAAGGCCTATCGGGTGTTTGGGTTGAGTTGTTTCAAACATCATATGGTTTTGAGTATGGTTGGATGAGTTTTTATATAGTTACTTCATTACTAACAATTCCATCAATACTATTGTTATATTTTAATAGAGCTTTTTTGCAGAAACATGAAGATATTTTATAGATCAATATTTTTTGTAAGTTTACTAATTGTATTTTCTTTAAGCCTAGTGCCAGCTGCTTCTATACCAAACATAGCGGCGCTAGATTTTCTAAGCGATAAACTGATACATTCGCTAATATTTCTATTTTTATCTTTTGTTGGTATCAATTGCGATTTTAATACTTCTAAAATTTTTCTATTAACTATGATATTTAGTTTTGGCCTTACAATTGAGGTAATTCATTATTATCATCCTTATAGATTTTTTGAAATAGCTGACTTAATAGCAAATCTAATTGGAATTTTAACAGCCTTAATAATTTTCAATAAAAAAAATCATATGAGGTATTGATTTCTGTTATTTAGACCTTAACTAGTGTCTTAGTTAAGAAACTAACATAAAATTCATTAATTATTTTAATAGGAGATAAAAATGAAATTAAGACCTTTGCATGACAAGGTTCTAGTTAAGAGAACTGAGGAAGAGGAAACTTCGTCCGGAGGTATTATTCTTTCAGGATCTGCCAAAGAAAAACCTTCACAAGGTGAAGTAATATCAGTGGGGCCTGGTAAGAAAAGTGATTCAGGAGAAGTTGTTCCAGTAAATGTAAAAGCTGGTGATACTGTTCTTTTTGGTCAGTATTCTGGTAATGAAGTGAAAGTTGATGGCGAAGAATATCTAATCATGAGTGAGAGTGATATTTTCGGCGTTATTGAATAATTAATTAATATATATACTAAGGGAGATTAATAATGTCAGCTAAAGACGTAAAATTTGGAGATAGCGCTAGAGGTCAAATGCTTCAAGGTGTAAACACACTTGCAGATGCAGTTAAAGTAACTCTAGGACCAAAAGGCAGAAATGTTGTTTTGGATAAATCTTTTGGAGCACCTACAGTTACTAAAGACGGTGTATCGGTTGCTAAAGAAATTGAGCTTGAAAATAAGTTCGAAAATATGGGCGCTCAAATGATTAAACAAGTTGCTTCACAAACCAACGATGAAGCAGGTGATGGAACTACTACAGCTACTGTATTAGCTCAATCAATTGTTAATGAAGGTAACAAAGCTGTTGCCGCTGGAATGAATCCAATGGACTTGAAAAGAGGAATTGATAAAGCTGTTGCAGCTGCTGTTGAGCATGTTAAGGGATTAAGTGTCCCATGTGCTGACAGTACAGCTATTGCTCAAGTTGGAACTATTTCAGCTAATGGTGATCACGCTGTTGGTGAAATTATTGCTGAAGCAATGGAAAAAGTAGGTAAAGAAGGTGTTATCACTGTTGAAGAAGGCAGCGGTATAGAAAATGAATTAGATGTTGTTGAAGGTATGCAATTTGATAGAGGTTATCTATCTCCATACTTTGTTACAAATCAAGACAATATGACTGTAGAACTAGACAGCCCATTGATTCTTCTTTTTGATAAAAAAATCTCAAATATTAGAGACTTACTCCCTTTATTAGAATCTGTAGCCAAAGCTGGAAAGCCACTTTTAATAATTGCAGAAGATATTGAAGGTGAGGCATTAGCAACATTAGTTGTTAATAATCTTAGAGGTATTGTTAAAGCTGCAGCATGTAAAGCACCTGGATTTGGTGACAGAAGAAAAGCTATGCTAGAAGATATTGCTATTCTTACTGGCGGAACTGTTATATCTGAAGAAGTTGGCCTTTCACTAGAGGGAGCTACAATCGAAGACTTGGGAACTGCAAAAAGAGTCGTTCTTAACAAAGATAACGCTACAGTAATTGATGGTGCTGGTGATGAAAAAGACATTGCAGCAAGAGTTAATCAAATTCGAGCTCAAATTGAAGATACGTCATCTGATTACGATAAGGAAAAGCTTCAAGAAAGAGTTGCTAAGCTTGCTGGCGGCGTTGCTGTCATTAAAGTTGGCGCTGGATCTGAAGTAGAAATGAAAGAGAAAAAAGCCAGAGTGGAAGATGCTTTGCATTCGACTAGAGCTGCTGTTGAAGAGGGTGTAGTTCCTGGAGGTGGGTCTGCATTAATTAGATGCTTAGAAGCAGTTGAAAAAGTTACTGGTGATAATGATGACCAAAATGTTGGTGTTAATATTGCTAGAAAAGCTTTTGAAGCTCCACTGAGACAAATCGTTTCAAATGCTGGCGAAGAGTCATCAGTAATTCTTGCAAACGTAAAGGATGGAAAAGGATCTTATGGGTTCAATGCATCTACTGGTGAATATGGCGATATGATTGAAATGGGTATTCTCGATCCTGCAAAGGTAACAAGAACAGCCATTCAAGCAGCTGGTTCTGTAGCAGGAATGATGATTACTACTGAAGCTATGGTAACTGATATTCCTAAGGATGATGCTCCTATGCCTCCAATGCCTGATATGGGCGGAATGGGTGGTATGGGCGGAATGATGTAATCATTTATGTTCATTATTAAATGGGGCTTTTTAGCCCCATTTTTATTAGATTTACAGTAAAATTTATTTTAATATAACCTTACGCACATTTATAAGGAGAGAAATGGATATTCTAACTGATCAAGCTTTTTTTAGGTCACTTCACGTTTTATTTGGCATAGCCTGGATAGGGTTGCTTTATTACTTTAATTTTGTTCAAGCAGAGTATGTAAAGATTGCTGACCCAGATGCAAAAGCTGATGTTTTTAAAAAGCTAGCACCTAATGCTCTTTGGTGGTTTAGATGGGCTGCCTTATTTACATTTTTAACTGGAGTAATTCTCCTGCATCAAATCTATGTGAGAATTGGGACTGAAATAATTTTGGGTGCAACAATGGGCACTATCATGATGCTAAATGTATGGGGGATTATCTGGAGAAACCAAAAGATAGTTTTGGGTATGAAAGAAGGTGATGCTGCAATTGCTGGAGCAAAAGCAGGGCTTGCATCTAGAACTAATACTCTTTTCTCAGTACCTATGCTTATGTACATGGTTTATTCGGTTCATGGCGGTAATGTAGGCATGGGTATAAGTATGAATGCTTTGTTAGTGGGTTTAGCCATTATTTTTGTAATTGAAGCAAATGCAATATGGGGAAAAATGTTACCTGCTATTACCTCTGTAAGAGCAGTAATAAGCTCATCATTTATTTTAGCTGTTGTATTAAAAATTATTACAGACACTTTATAAATATTTAAATATATTAATTTATGGGGAGCCTTGGCTCCCCTTTATTTTTAAATACTTTTTTAAAAATACTGAAAAATCATATAGAATGTCTTCAAAAATATAGGAATATTCATGGACAATAAACCAACTGAAATAGAAGTACTCGAAGCGGTAAGAAAGCTTATATTATGGGCAGGAGACGATCCTGAAAGAGAGGGATTAGTTGAAACGCCTAAAAGGGTTGCCAAGGCTTATAAAGAGTTTTTTTCAGGATATCACGAAGACCCATATGAAATTTTAAATAAAACTTTTGAAGAAGTTGAGGGTTATGATGATGCAGTTATTGTTAGAGATATTAGGGTAGAGTCTCATTGTGAGCATCATATGGTACCGATTATAGGTATTGCGCATGTTGGTTATATTCCAAACAATCGAGTGGTTGGAATAAGTAAATTGGCAAGACTTGTAGATGTATTTGGTAAAAGGTTACAAACTCAAGAAACAATGACAGCACAGATCGCAGATACAATCAATGATGTCCTGCAACCAAAAGGTGTGGCAGTTGTTATTGATGCTAGTCACGGATGTATGAGTACTAGAGGCATACATAAAACTGAATCAAGCACTATCACCTCTAGAATGTTGGGTATATTTAGGGAAGATAATAAAGCAAGAGAGGAATTCATTAATTTAATTAATTCGCCTAAGAAATTTTAAATGAACTCTAACAAGATACTGCTATCAAGTATCACTCCATCAACACCCATAATCCTTGCTTCAGGCTCTGAGAGTAGACGGATTATGCTTGAAGATGCAGGTATAGACTTTAAGGTTTTCTCTTCTGATGTCGATGAAGATATTTTAAAACAAGAAATGGTAGGAATACCTTTTGAAGAACAAGTTGTAAAACTCGCATCAGCAAAAGCTAAAGAAGTAAGTTTAAAAAATCAAAATCATATTGTTATTGGCGGAGATCAAATGTGTATTTGTAATAATATAATTTTTGATAAGCCTGGTTCTGAAGAAAAAGCAATTAAAAATCTGCAAATTCTTTCCGGCACTACCCATTATCAATATAGTGGTGTCTGCATTTATAAAAACGGTCAGTCATTATGGCAATATTTTGAAATCGTTGAAATGAATATGCATAAATTATCAGATGAAGAGATTAAAAATTATGTCAAATTAGAAAACCCCATTCACGCAGCAGGCGCATATAAATTTGAATCTATGGGATGCAATTTATTTTCATCTGTAAATGGCTCCTCATATACAATAAGAGGAATGCCACTGCTACCTTTACTAAGCAAGTTAAGGGAGATAGGTGTAATAAACCTTGAACAATCTATAAATTAAATGAAGATCTTTAATACTCATTCTGGAAAAAAAGAAGACTTTATTCCTTTAGACCCCAGCCATATAAAAATTTATGCGTGTGGCCCAACTGTCTATAACTATGCTCATATTGGTAATGCAAGAATGGCAGTAGTTTTTGATACTTTAGTTAGGGTGTTAAGAGATATTTATCCAAAAGTTACTTATGTTTCAAATATAACTGACATTGATGACAAAATTATTGATGCTGCAAATGAACAAAAAGTGCCAATAGAAGATATAACCAGTAAATATACAGATATCTATAATGATGATATGTCTAAGCTTTTAGTAATGGCTCCAGACATTCAACCTAAAGCTACAGAATATATATCAGAAATGATAGCTCTTATTAACGACTTAATTGATAAAAATCATGCTTATGAAAAAGATGGGCATGTTTTATTTCATGTTCCTTCTTATGAAAATTATGGCAGCCTCTCAAAAAGAAATCGTAAAGAACAGATTGCCGGAAGTAGAGTTGAAATAGCTCCATTTAAAAAAGATCCTGCTGATTTTGTCTTATGGAAACCAAGTAATGACAAACAACCAGGCTGGGATTCTCCATGGGGATATGGAAGGCCTGGTTGGCATACAGAATGTTCAGCAATGTCAGAAAAAACATTAGGACTTCCCTTTGACATTCATGGTGGTGGAAGAGATTTAACATTTCCACATCATGAAAATGAGATTGCACAAAGCTGTTGTTCATCAGCAGATATAAATAACCCAAAATCATATGTAAATTATTGGATGCACAATGGTTTTGTAACAGTTAATGGTGAAAAAATGTCCAAATCTCTCGGTAATATTTCTTTGGTTAAAGATTTAACAGATTCAAATCATGGCGAGGTGGTTCGTCTGGCATTGCTTTCATCGCATTATAGACAAGCTCTTGATTGGAATGAAAAAATTATTCATCAATCAAAAAAGCTTCTTGATAAGTTATATAGTTTGCTTAATGAATTAAAAGACGTCGATCCTGTAAGTGAAATAAAAATGTCAGATAAATTTATATCACCTCTTTTAGATGATTTAAATACCCCAGGTTTAATTGCAAATCTTAATAAGATGGCTAAAGATTTTAATTCAATATCTGAAGATGAATTGCCTTTATTTAAATCAAATTTAATTAAAGCAACTAATTTAATCGGAGTATGTCAGTCTAATTATATGGATTGGCTGTCTATAAAAAATAAAAATCTAGACGTAGATAAAATCAATTTACTTATTGCAGAAAGACTAGAGGCAAAAAAAATCAAAGATTTTGATAGAGCTGACCAAATAAGACAAGAATTATTAGATATAAATATTGAAATCAAAGATGGTCCACAGGGAACGGAATGGAGCATTAAGTAATGATTCCAGAAAAATCTACTAGCTATGTTTTACCTGATTCATATGATCATATAAATCAAACTTTGAGTGCAGCTCATCAAATACTTTCTGATGCAGTTGATAATGCAAAAACTTTATTTCACTCACCAACAGTCTCATCCTTCGAGGACTCAAAGATAGTATCTCGCATCATGGTTTTAAGAGAGTTTAACTTTGAAGAGAGATTTATGAGATTTCATACTGATTATAGAGCTCCTAAAATTAAACAATACAAAAAAAATAATACAGCCACTGTTTTAGGGTATGACCCGATATTAAAGGTTCAAATAAAGCTTCAAGGGGCAATAGAATCACACTATCATAACTCTATCAGTCGAAGTGCTTGGGACGGCTCGACAACTAGATCAAAAAAATGTTATTCGGTAAAAGGAGGCTCTTCTTTTGAAATAGATAATCCAGATGAATATGATCTTAAGGATGGAAATATTGAAGACGGATATATGAACTTTGCAGTATTAATCTTTAAATTTGATTCATTAGAATTTCTTCACTTAAAAAGTTCAGGGCATAGAAGAGCTATTCACAGCTGGGATGGTAAATATAAATCTCAATGGCTTGTCCCATAGATATATATAATTTCATTTAGATTGCAGTATTTATCTATATAATACGCTTATGAATATTACGTTACCAGATGGAAGTATTAGAGAGCTTGAGCCTGGCTCAAATGGTCTTGATTTAGCTAATGATATTGGCCCAGGTTTAGCTAAAGCTGCCATAGCAGTATCTGTAAATGGTATTCAAAGAGATTTATCTGATCCTATAAATGAAGATTCTGAAGTATCAATAATTACCATTGATTCTGATGAGGGTCTTGAAATTATGAGACATACTCTTACAGCTCAAGTGCTTGCTAGAGCAGTTAAAAATATTTATCCAGACACAAAACTAGCTATAGGACCAACAATTAAAGATGGTTTTTATTACGATTTTGAATTTTCAAAGCCAATTTCTCCAGATGATCTGGAAAAAATTGAAAAAGAAATGCATAAAATTATTAATTTGAAGTCATCGATTACAAAAAAGTTTTATTCTAAGAATGATGCACTGAAAGTTTTTAAGACTGTTGGTGAATCATATAAGCAGTCCATTATTGAAGAGTCAGGTCAGGAAGATAATTTCCAACTTTATTATCAAGACGATGATGTATTCGTAGATCTTTGTAGAGGACCGCATCTACCATCTTTAAAACACATTGGTGCTTTTAAATTAACTAAACTTGCAGGCGCATACTGGAAAGGAGATTCAAAAAACAAAATGTTGACTCGAATCTATGGTACTGCATGGAAAAACGAAAAGGACTTAAAAGCATATCTTCATTCTATTGAGGAGGCTGAAAAAAGAGATCATAGAAAAATTGGAAAGGAAATGAATCTATTTCATTTTCAAGAAGAAGCTCCTGGAATGGTTTTTTGGCATCCAGATGGTTGGACAATTTATAGAATATTGCAGGATTTTATTAGAACTAAACTTGAGCAGTATGACTATAAAGAGATTAATACCCCTCAAGTAGTTGATAGAAAGTTATGGGAGGCATCAGGTCATTGGGATAAATATAGAGAAAATATGTTTATAACTGAAATAGATGAAGAACATGCAAACGAAAAAAGGACCAATGCTTTAAAACCAATGAATTGTCCATGTCATGTGCAAGTTTATAATCAAGGACTAAAATCATATAGAGATCTACCTATAAGATATGCTGAGTTTGGCTCTTGTCATCGATACGAAGCATCAGGAACTATGCATGGCTTAATGAGGGTTAGAGGTTTTACACAAGACGATGGCCATATTTTTTGTACAGAGGAACAAATTGAGTCAGAGACAAAATTATTTATCGAACTTTTATCTGATGTATATAAAGATTTGGGTTTCGAATCGTTTGATATAAAACTATCAACAAGGCCCGAGACAAGGGTTGGATCTGATGAAACATGGGATAGAGCTGAGCTAGCTCTTGAAAATGCGATAAAAAAATTAGAAATTCCTTATGAAGTTCAAGAGGGCGATGGTGCCTTCTATGGCCCTAAATTAGATTTTGTATTAACCGATGCTATTGGAAGAGAGTGGCAATGCGGAACTTTCCAGGCTGACTTTAACCTGCCAGATAGACTTGATGCTGAATTTGTAGCTGATGATGGAGCAAAACACAGACCCGTTTTAATTCATAGAGCAGTGCTTGGTTCTTTTGAAAGATTCATAGGTGTTTTGATAGAAAACTATTCTGGAAGACTTCCTTTATGGTTAGCTCCCAATCAAGCAGTAGTATGCTCAATAACCTCTGATGTTAATAGTTATGCAGAAGAGATTAATAAAAAGCTATTAGAACTCGGCATTAGAACTAAGATAGATATTAGAAATGAGAAGATTAGCTATAAGATTAGGGAACACAGCAATAAAAAAGTGCCAAATATTGTAATACTTGGTAAACAAGAAGCTGAATCAAATACTGTAACTATTCGAAAACTTGGTAGTCAGGAAAAATATTCATATCCACTTAAAGATTATTTAAGTGAGATAGCCAAAGAAGCACACAAATAAGTGAATTCATTATTTATTTTTTTTATAAAACTTTATCAAAGATTTATATCACCTCTAATTGGAAGTTCATGTAGGTTTAATCCGACTTGCTCAAGTTATGCAATTGAAGCCTTTCAAAGACATAATTTTTTTTATGCTTTTTATTTAAGCATTAAAAGAATTTTAAAATGCAATCCCTGGGGTCCTTCAGGTGATGATTTTGTTCCAAAATAAAACATTCAAAATATTTGTATTTATTGTTTAATTGCCTTAATCTAAGCATATATATTCAAAACCTAAGGGGGGTTTACGTATGTTTTTTCGTTTAAATAAATCATTACTATTATTACCTTTAATAGTTTCTTTATCCGGATTTAACCTTGTTGCACAAGAAATAGAAGAAGTCGTTGTTACTTCAACTAAAAAAGCTGCATCAATTCAAGACCTAGCTTTGTCTGTACAAGCTTTAACATCTGATGATTTAGCCGAGGCTCAAATTACAGAGACAGAGGACATGGTAGAGTTAATTCCAGGTATCATTCAATCACCTGGTGTAGGTTCTGGTACTAATATGGGTATTAGAGGCATGATCAGTACCACAGTTGGCGCTAACTCAACTGCTGCGGTTCAAGCACATATCAATGGT
>Ga0209359_10000154_pt1 | contig 15285 bp, 7 predicted proteins | sample MarorgKNORR_S2LV_FD_188224 | JGI IMG/M metagenome (GOLD analysis project Ga0209359, IMG submission 188224) | Marine microbial communities from the Southern Atlantic Ocean, analyzing organic carbon cycling - Surface_A/KNORR_S2/LV (SPAdes) (version 2) | ecosystem: Environmental > Aquatic > Marine... | reverse complement strand
AGATACTATAGGTATAACAACAAATGTTGTGACAATTGCCCCCACGCTTCCATGCAATGTTGGCCATGGGCTAGCTGCAGATGCATCTCCTAAAAATAGATAATGAACAATAATAAAAAATGAAAATGCTGCGATTGTTTGAAAAGAATTAAAGACTAAGAAAGTTGCTATACATAACTTTCTAAATGGTATGTTTTTCCATGCATCTTTAAATATATGAATAATATTAATTAAACTATTTCCAATATTCTTTCTTGTAATTGGTACTAAATGATCATCATTAAGCGTGGATTTACTCTTTATAAAAATAGCAGGAACTATTGCAAGCAAAGTACATATAATTCCAAAAACTATAGATAGAATTCTTGTTCCTGAAGCAGGGTCAACAAAAATAGTAGGGTCATAAATAATTATCCATATCCATGGAGCTAAAACCCAAGCAAACTGACCTATAAATTGAGAGACTGCCATGATTTTTGTTCTTTCATGAAAGTCATCACTCATCTCATAACCCATTGCAACAAATGGAATTCCAAAGATTGTTATGCCAAGATAAAAAAGAAGGTTGAAGAGCAAGAAGTACCAGAAATTAAAAGTTTGCCCATTCTCTGCGTACAATTGCCAAGATAAAATAAAGGCTATTCCAGTCAATATACCTCCAAAGAAAACATACTGTCTTCTTTTACCCCATTTAGATTTTGTATTATCTGAAATAAAGCCCATCAAAGGATCAGTAATTGCATCAATAAATCTTGGTATAAAAGCAATAATTCCATATAAAAGTGGACTAAATCCAAGATCTTGAATTAAAACCACTATAAATATTGATAGCAATGCAGGAAATAGTTGATTTGCCAACATTCCTAAACCAAAAGCTATTTTTTGTCCCATTGGAACACTATTCATCATTTTTTCTTCATTATTCATATGAACTCCCCCTTGAATTCATATACTTAATTGATGTCAAAGTTTACATACGCATCTTTTATAACATCAAAGGTTATTTTTTTATTTCTATTAATATCTACTATTCCCCAAAATTCTTCATTTGCCGTTCCATCATATGGAGTGCCGTCACTATTTGGTGCAGATCCCCCAGTATCTTGCTTAGCAGGATTTCCTGCTTTCCATAGACCGTCAGTAAATTGAAAAACAAATGATCCAATATTCTTATTACTATTTGATAAAACTTTATCTAAAATTATTTTATTAGCATCAGCTTGAGCAAGTTGGTTCTCACCTTTTGTATACTTTTCAGTTGATTTAGTCATATAACTATCTGCACCTAACTCTGCAAAATACATAGGCTTGTCACTAATTGCTTTCCATTCGTTAAAGATTGATTCTGGCTCATCCCATCTGTAAACATTCATTCCCCAAACTTGAACACTAGATGCAATACTAATTGCATCTTTGCTCGGCAAATCACCGTGAGCAGAAGATACCAATCTATTTGGATCCTCAATTTGAATCATTCTGGATACTAACTCCATTGCTTTGTACCAGTTATTGATATCGCCACCAAACCATTGAGGGTTGTAATTATATTCATTGCCAAGTTCCCACATAAGGATGGCCTCATGATTTTTATATTTTTTTACATAGTCTATAAAAGTGCCTGAAACAATATCGAATCGCCCTTTTTGGTTATATCCAAAACTTATTACAACTTTAATTCCAGCAGCTTGAAGCTCATCAAGCACTTCAATATCATCAATAGGCTCATAAACTCTTAGAGTGTTAATACCAGCTTCTTTTATTAGAATTAAGTCTTCTGTAAGAGATTCAAAACTTCTTTTTGTTTTTCCAATTTTTACAGGATGATAGCAAATTCCTTTCATATAAAATGGTTTACCATCAACAATCATTTTGTTGTCTTTAATCTCAACTTCAATACCAAATGAAAAAATAGAAAAGAGTAAAAAAGTAAATATAAAACTATTTTTCATGATTATTCTTCTTTGATTGTAATCGGCGGAATGTTGGAATCTTTTAAAAGTGCTTCAAAATTACCGTTATATGTTTTTTCTATTGGATTACCGCCTCTGGTTAAGTTGTTAAAAACTCCATTATCAACTTGCTCCCATAATGGATATTTTGCCTTACCTTCTACAGTAAAGAGTCCAAAATGATTTTCAGATCCATTTTCATTTGTTGAATCCTTCCATGGTTCATTAAACGCTGAAAAATAAAAACAAGTAAGTGACATTGAGTAACAAATATCTGAAATCATCTGATAGTACAAACCTAATTTGTATTCATCAGCTGCTTCAGTTCCACCATAGCCATATAAGTCAGAAGCAACGCTAGACCAACCTGTTTCTCCAATATGAACCTCTTTTGATGGATCAATTTCGTGTACGTATTTTTTTACACTATCAAACTGATTGAGTTCATAATCAACCGCTCTTTTCATAGCCTGTTTGATAGTATCTTGTTTATCTACATTTTCTGGTGTGGCATCAAGATTCCAAAAACTAGGATTGTAATGTGTGTCATGAAAAGCATAAGTATGCATAGATACAAAATCTACCGATCTAATAAGCTCATCTAAATCATCATTATGGTAGTCATCTGAACCTCCACCCCATGAGGCAAAATTATCAGAACTTGTAACCCATAAATCATCATTTAGATCGCCGCTAGCTTTAAGTTCTTGAAGATATTTCACCCACTTTAGAACAAATTTTGGTGGTACATGATAGCTCCATGCCCAATGAACCATAGCCTCATTACCAACTGCAATTATTTTAACTATATCTGGATACTCTTGCGCTAGCCTTACTGCCTCAGTGATCTCAAATTTATTTCCTTCAAAATCTTCCTCTTCATGGATTGGGTTTTCAGTAAATGCATCCTTGCATTGAATCCAAGCACCAAGCATCACATACATTTCAAAATCTGAATCAGCTTGCTTAATTTCTCTAATAGCTTTTAGTGTGTTCTCTGCAAAAGGATGATGAAGGTCATAGGTTCTAAAAACTCTAAAACCTTGAGCATGCATAATAAGGAGATCTTCTTTGATTTCATTAATTGTAGGTTGCTGTTCACGTGATTTTTCTCTGTAACCTCCATAAGAAATTGCAGGATAATTAGGATTTCCTATAAACTCTTTTGCACTTTTATCCATACTCAAGTCTCCAGATTGACTGCATGAAGCAAGCAAAAATAAAGAAATAATAAAGTATTTTATTTTCTTCATTTCACAATACTTACATATACAGCCTTAATTAAATTAGTTCTGTTAAAAATACTTTCTGAATTCTCAATATCTAATTCATGACCATTAATTATTTTCTCAGAATTATTCATATAAGAAATTCTTATATTTTCTTTATCTGATAAATTATAAATTACTGGCACTTGGCAAACAGTAAAGGCTAATGAATGCTTATCTAGCTCTATATAATTTATTTCATTATCTAAATTTACATATTTAAATGATTTTTCTTCTTCAATAAACTCTGACTTTCTTAATATTGTTGGATCAAAAGTAACCCTTCCATCATTTACAAAAAAACCTAGCTCATAGAACCTACTAACAATATCTTCTTTTACCTGACCAGTCATACCCGGCTGCTGCACACCTCTTCCTCTTGGTGTATGAGAATACGGGTCTGTAGGAAAAGCACCATACAATTCTGGTGACTTATTAACACCAATGCCTTCATTAATCTCAAAATAATGATCAAAAAATCTTCCTATCATTTTTGGATCACTTTTCTCAAGAATAGATTGTTGAGTAACTTCAGCAGATGCTAATAAAAGTTTGGATACCATATGCCAATAAATAGAACCTAGACCTTCATAACCATAAAAAGTCCCTGATCTCCCTGTAAAGGATTTATGATCAAAAACATTTTCAAATATTTCAAGAACCGTATTTATATCTTTAACCACTAGCTCTTGATATTTAGGAGGTAATTTAGCGAGCTCTTCAACTAAGCAGCTAGCGTTATGAAATAATCCATTAAAATGATATTTACCATTAACATCTTTTTCTATAATTTGCTTATTGCCATCTTTAATTAGATTGCTAAGCAAATCTGATTTTTTTAACTCTGCTTCAGTAACAATATTTTTATTCATAAATCCTAATAATTCTTTATTAGGGTAAAGGATATAACTGTATTGCTCATCCCAGAATAGATCACTTTTCTTAAGGCTATCTAATACAGATAAAGACTCCTCCTGAGAAAGATAACCTGAACTCAAAACACCAACTTGACCTTCAAGCATTTCGGAGAGTCTATCTATTGTAATTTCATGATCTTCAAGATTTATTAAATTGTATGCATGATAAAGACCATCTTTTCTTTTATTTGAATCTATTGTTTTATCAAGAGCGCTAAGAACAGTTTCAAAGAAATGAATAATTCTATCTCTATCTAATGAATCCTTAGTGCCAGAAAAGTATGAGGTATAAATTCTGTCTCTATATTCAGCTGCAACCTCTCCCACCTCATCAACAAACTGCTTTCTTTTTTTATCATCTAAATCAAATTCAATAGAGCTAAAAGATGAGTTTAGTTTTTCAAAAAAATGGAATAATTCAGTAGAAATTTCAAATGAAGAAGATTTATCCTGATTAAGAACTTTTACAAAAAAACTTAAAAAGCGTCTCAGATAATAAAGAGTTACCATTGAAACGCCATTTCCAACAAGTGCATTATTAGCATCGTTCCACTCAGGTCTTTGAGTATTCATCCATATACCAGCACCAGGAACAAAATTTGATAGCTTTGCTAAGACTGTTGAAAGAATTTTTTCTAAAAAATTTACTTCATGTATAAAACCCTGATAGTTTTTTAAGATAGCTCCATCAGCGCCTTCTTTTAGCCTATTATTTTCAATTTCTTCAGCCAACTCAAAATTAAAATCTATGGTGTTTTTAGGGTCTTTATAAATAGATTTATAGTCCTTGATCTCATAGGGAACATTGGCATATACAAAATCATCTTTATTAAGAAATGAGTTAAGTCTTTGAGGAAAATAATTTTCAGAGATTTCTAAAAATTTTAGTAAGTAGATGATTTGATGATCTCCCCAGTAGCCAATATATGACCATGGGTTATCAGGCTCTATAGTTTCCCAGTCAAATCCATCTTTAGTGAGTCTGTATGGATTATAACCATCAAAGGTTGAAGCATTAAGGAATCTATAAATCATTCCATCAATGAATTGAGGGTATGAATAAGCTAGAGCCTCCCAATTTTGAAAAATATCTCTCCAGTTACCTTGATAATCAAGAACCTTCTCACCTGTCATATCATCACGAGTATTTATTGAAAATTTATTCCATGGTCTACTTGGATCACCATGTCTTCTACTAAATTTAATTGGTAAATATTCAGTAGCAAGCCTTTTAAAAGTATTTGAATTGCTCTTGTTAATAGAATCTCTTAAAAAAGTTAAATCAAAAATATCAGGCCATGAGACAAATATTGAACTCATTTTATAAGCACATTTTATATTTGCATTAGTTATATATTTTATAAAATCCTCTTTTTCAATTTGATAATCTTTATCGAAGATTCCTCCTCTCATAATGTTAAAAAGAGTATTTGCAAAATGTCTTATATTTCTTCTTCTATCAGTTGAAAGCTGTATACCATCAGATGATCCTACTAATTTATATAATTCATTAGATGAATTAAGAATTTCATTATTTACTTTTTTTGTTAATTCATTATTTGTGATTAGTTCTTTTTTAAGAGCGGCTATATCTGAAGAAGACTTATTAATATCTGCAGCAAACAACCATTCTTTTTTTTCGTCGCATGATAAAGAAATTTCAGAATTTATAAAATAAGCTCCTCTCTCAGCTTTTATATCAGATTCTTCTTTTATTTCATGACCTTTTCTAAATTGATCAAGCTGGCCTGATGAAAGTAAAACCTTGGCATTATCAAAACCAAGATGGAAAACTATATTAGCTTTTAAGGCCTCACTTGGCTCTGCACGATCTACGATAGTTGCACTCAAAGCAAAAATACCTATTTTTGATTCTGAATCCAATTCATTTCTTTTATAAGCATCTGCTAAATTACTAGTATTCGCTTGGATTCCCTCATTAAGACCCCAAGGTAAAATGTTTTGAAACCCATCTAATATAGATGCAGAAATGTTTTCTTTATTTAGATTTTTTAAAGAGGAAGTTTTTACAAAACCATACGTATCACAAGTTGTCCACTGGTAAGAAAATTTAATACCAAGCGTATTATTAATCTCTTCAAAAATAACCTTATTTCCTCTTAAATTTTTATAAAGATTTCTTTCAGTTTTATAGATAAGATCTGAAGACTTTGTAAAAGGTTCCCATAAGAAATTTTTACCATCTTTATTAATATGGAATATAGATTTACCGCCTGTTACCTCATATGATTCTGAAATCTTGTCATCAGTATAGTAAGGAAATAGTGAATTATTACTATTCTTTCTTCCAGCACTTAAGGCGCCAGAGGATGAAATAAATAACCAATGATCATAAGCACTCACAATACTCATGAAAAAAGGTCTCATTTTGTTTACATTCGTAATCTTGTAAAAGTTTTCATTATTTATAACAACTTCTTTGCCAGATATTTCTATGTCTGAGGAATTAATAAGATTATCGCCAAGATATAACTCTTTTATTTTGCTCATGATTTGATTAAGCCTTATTTATATGTTTTTTATAAAAGTTTAAATTTCCGTGCAGACAGGCATGTTCTTTTTCAACAATACCAATCTTTATCATTTCTAAAATTTGTAAATGAACTAATTTTTTATCACCATAAAAGTATTCAATAAATTTTTCTTTATCCATAATTTGAAATATTGATCTTATTAGTCCTCCTGCAATGTAGATACCTCTTCCTGCAATAAATGTAAGAGCCATATCTGAAATAGTTTCAGCTAAAGATTTAATAAAGCCATCAATAACATAATTAGCCATTTCATCATCAGATCCATATCTTTGAACAATGTCTTCAGAGCTTAATCTTTGACCAGTTTTATATTCATAGATGTCAGATATTGCTTTGCCTGATAAAACGTCTTCTAGGGTTCTAAAATGATCTGCATTATCAATTGCATAATTTTTCAATAAAGCCTTAGTTAATCCTGTTGTATTGCCTATTTCTGTAGGAGTAACATTGTCATCACCTATCAATAACGCAGCTCCAAGGCCAGTACCTGGACCAATAAAAAAGCTATTATCATTAAACTCAGTTCCATCTTTAATGATCGCAATATCTGAGCTTTCATAGGCAGCTAAGCTATGACCAATTGATTCCCAATCATTTAATAAATGACATGAATTGAACTTAAAAGTACTTTTAATATCTTGTTCATTGATAGAAAAATCTCTATTAGTCATAGTAATTGAGCCATTAATCTTTGGACCAGCCACTGAAATAACCAAAGAATCTACATCCTTCTCTTTTGTTAAGTTGGTTAGAATTTCATTAAAGCCTTTAATACAAGACAATTGAATCTTGTTTGTGTCATTTAGAGATGAAAAATCGCCATCAGAATATGCGTATCTTAAATTTGTACCACCAATATCTATTAATAAAACTTTACTCATAATCTTCAGATAATAATTTGCAGGTCTTCATTTCCATATTATTTACATATTTGATTGAGTGAATATCGACCACCCAGTCACCACTAGTTGCTAGTTTTGCTCTTGAAGTTATAGATGATATTTCAAAGCTATCATTGTTTAAACAACTAAAAGGCATTGTAATTTTTTTCCATGCACCAAGTGACTCATCTTTTAACAATTTAGATAAATCAAATGCTTTATAGCATTCTTTTGTTCCTGATATATTTATTTGATTTACATTTTTAGAGCATTGTATGACTAGCTCAATTTTTTTATCTGATGATGATTGAGGTTTTAAAATTAGCTCCAAGGATCCATTTTTCATATACGATAAATCTTCACTCGATCCGCTAGATATTTCCCAAAACTTCATGGTGTTCTTTTTACCAAAGTCTATTCTTTTTGCATCATCTTGTTTTTTATAATCAAACTTTGATATTAAAATTCCAGCTTTTTCATTTTTATAAATGTCTGCACTTATGCCCTCGTATATCTGCTCATTTTTATCAGAATCATAATATGAAATTATTTCTTTGTAGGATGGATATGCAGAACCTAAGAAAAGAGTAATCTCATCTCTTTGAGGGATAGTCTCTTTAATATTTATAGAATCGCGGTAATTTTCATCAGCATAAGTTAATCCAAAGCCATAAGAAAAAAGTGGATCGTATTCTTTGTCTCCATAATTCAATTTAGTTTGATGTGAAAGCTTAGGCCATGAATATGATAATTTTCCTTTAAAATCAAAATTTATTTCATTATTTTTATTAGTAAAAATAACATCTGTGATTCCTTCAATAGCTGTTCCAGGTAGCCACAACTGAACAAAAGATTCTGATAAGTTAATTTCTTCATTTACAATCATCGGTCTTCCAGAGATAAATAAAGAAACAGATGGAATTTTTTTATCTGCAATTTCTCTCATATATTTTAAGAATTTTTTATCCTGATTTTCATAAAATATATGCTTTCTATCGCCATCACCTTCAGCATAAGGGTCTTCACCATAAACAAAAATAACTACGTCAGGTTTTTTTTCATAGTCAGAAGAGTTTGAGAATTCAGCACTGCCACCATTATTTTCTGCCTTTAATTTAATAGCTTCATAGATGCTTTTAGAATTTGGAAATTCACTATTTTGATTTTCTCTTCCCTGCCAAGTAATAGTCCATCCACCCATATGTTTCGTGATTTTATTAGCAGAATCCCCAATAACAAGGATGTGTTTTCCAGATTTGATAGGAAGTGTGTTGTTATTGTTTTTAAGAAGGACTATTGATTCTCTTACAGCTTGTCTTGCAATTGCTCTATGTTTGTTATCTCCAATATAGTTATGAGGATATAAGTGAGGCTTTCTTCCATCAAACATACCTAATAAATATTTAACTGATAATATATTTTTTACAGCCTCATCAAGCCTCTCAATGGATATCTCTCCATTTCTTGCTTGATCTAGAGTATTTTCATATAAAGGTTTCCATTCATCAGGTGCCATAAAAATATCAACACCTGCATTAAATGATTGAGGGCAGTTCTCTTTTGAACATCCCGGAACTTGTCCGTGACCGTTCCAGTCACCAACAACCAGTCCATTAAAACCCATTTGTTCTCTTAAAATATTCTGTAAAAGATAATCACTACCGTGAGCTTTCTCTCCATTCCATGAATTAAAGCTTGCCATTACAGCTTGAATACATGAACCTATTGCAGCAAAGTAAGGTTCTCCATGAATATCTCTCAGTTCTTGTTCGCTTATGATTGTATTTCCTTGATCGATGCCGTCTTTAGTGCCGCCGTCTCCAAGAAAATGTTTTGCAGTTGCTAAAACATGGTTGTCATCCAAGAAGCTATCCCCTTCTCCCTGAAGACCAAGAATCATTGCCTTTCCAAGCAAAGAAACTAATTCAGGATTTTCAGAATAACCCTCATATGTTCTTCCCCATAAATCATTTTGTGGAACGGCAATGGTTGGTGCAAAAGTCCAAGGTATACCTGTTGAAAGCACTTCTTTTGCAACAGCCTCACCAATGCTCTTAATAAGGTCTGGATTCATAGTTGACCCTAGACCAATATTATGTGGAAAGATCGTTGCTCCAATTACATTATTATGTCCATGAACAGCATCAGTCCCCCATAGAATTGGTATAAGAACGCCATTAACAACTGGAGATGCGTTATAAAACTCTTCACTTAACTTTTTCCAATCCTCAACAGAGCTATTTTTGTTTTTATTAGGAAATTTACCGCCTCCATTTAAGAAAGTTCCTAATTGATATTTCCTTGCATCGTCAGGCGTAATTTCATCAATATCAGGCATAATAATTTGCCCAACCTTTTGTTCTAAGGTCATATTTTGAATTAAATTATCTATAAATGTAGTATCAACTGAAACAGAGCAATATTTATCATTCGACCAATCAACCTTTTCTGTGTTAGCTATAGATGAAGGGTCATAACTGTCACATGATGTGATTAGTAAAATGTATGTAAGTAGATAAATATTTTTCTTCATACTTCTTGTTTATGCAAAAGTTATATAGATAAATGCCAAAACACTTACTACGATTATTGTGTTTATATTGAAAGACCTAGAAGTTGTAAAATCTATTCCATTTAAATCAATAGCCTTAGCCTGTACTTGATATCCTTGAATTAAAGCTGTCATGTAACATGCAAATCCAGAGATAAAGAAAACTATTCCCATTCTATGTATGTATGGTAATTCTGGAAAAGTAAAACTTATAACAACAGATAAAACTAATGAAGATATTGCTGCTACCAATGTAGATAGAGTTGTAGCTTTATTCCAAAATAAGGCAACTAAAAATATAACTAATATTCCTGGTGTAAAAAGACCAGTAAAGTTTTGGATATATTGAAATATAGAATCAAAGCTACCTAAAAGTGGCTTTGCAACTATTACAGCAATTAATAGAGAAACAATAACAGTGTTTCGTCCAATGCTAATTAATTTTGATTCAGAGACATGATTCTTAGAAAACTTTCTATAAATATCCATAGTAAAAATAGTACTAATACTATTTGTCATAGAGGCTAACGATGAAACAATTGCAGCAATAAGAGCTGCAAAAGTTAAACCTAATAGCCCATTTGGTAATAGAGACATCATGGTTGGATAAGCCTGATCAGATTTTTCAAGAACTGGAAATAAAATTGCTGCGCATATACCTGGCAACACAATCACCAAAGGCATTAATAACTTTAAGTATGCAGCAAACATCACACCCTTTTGGGCTTCTTTGATTGATTTAGCTCCAAGCGCTCTTTGAGTAATATATTGATTAAAGCCCCAATAGGCAAAATGACCAATCCATACCCCTGCACCAAGCAATATCCATATGCCTGGAAGATTTTCATATGATGGATTGTCTGGCGAAAGAATCATATCAAATTTTTCTGGGAGTTCTTGGTAAACAATTGTTAAACCACTGAGAACACCAGCATCGTCAGAAATTGTATTAAGTGCTATGAAAGAAACAGCAAGACCTCCAAATATCAACAGAGCCACCTGAACAATATCAGTCATTGCAACAGCTTTAAGGCCTCCAGACAGAGAATAAGCTAATGATAATAATGCTAATAAAATTAGACCATTAACTAAAGACAAGCCTGTTAATGTGTTAATAGCAATTGAGCCAAGCCAAAGCACTGTTGTTAGATTTATAAAGATATAGACAGTAAGCCAAAAGAAAGAAAGAACTAAACTTACCCTTTTATCAAATCTTTCCTCTAAAAATTGCGGCATCGTATAAATCTTTTTTTCAAGAAATAAAGGAAGAAAAAATTTTGCCATTACGATTAAAGCTATTGCTGCTGTTAATTCCCATACAGCAATTGCCATTCCAACTACAAAGCCTTGTCCGGACATACCAATGATTTGCTCAGCTGAAATATTTGCTGCTATTAAAGATGTACCGATAGCCCACCATGGAAGAGAACGACCTGCTAAAAAATAATCTTCCGCAGTCCTTTTTTTACCTGATGAGGTTCTGGAAACATACGTTGCTAGAGAGATAATACCAATACAATAAAGACCTACAATAATCCAATCTAATGTGTTAAACATTACCCTCTCCTTAGGTTAACTTTTAGTAATTAATTCTTTTGATTCTTTTAAATTATTTTTAATCTCAGACCATGATTTTGAATTAACTAAATCAGGTAATATTAAAGCTGATGCTCCAACAGCCATTACATTATCTAAAGCCAAATAACTTAATGCATTTTCATTTGTAATTCCACCTGTTGGAATAAATTTTATATCAGAAAATACTGATCTATAGGCTTTAAGTCTATCTACACCTCCTGAGAGCTCAGCTGGAAAAAATTTAAGAGTAGTCAGACCAGCTTCATTGGCTTTAATGATTTCTGATGGTGTCTGAACACCGGGTATTAAAGGGATATTATTTTGTTTTGCATAATTTAAAAGATTTTCAGAATAGCCAGGAGAAATTAGAAATGAAGCACTTGCATTAATAGCAAGATCAATATGTGATTCAGATCTTATAGTACCTACTCCTAAATGAACTTCAGGAAATTTATTAAATTCATCAATTATATCTAGAGTTCTATGGTCCCTTAATGTAATTTCTATGAGCGGAATTGAAGCTTCAACTAAAACCTCACATAAGGGTTCCACATCCTCTCTTGAAGTTATAGTTGTTAAAGGAATTAACTTAGTTTCATCAATAACATTGAATATATTCATTAGAAAATAGATGCTCCAGTTTCTACAGAACCAACTTTCTCTCTAAATGATTTAAAGAGTTCTCTACCAATTCCTTGATGGCTATGATTAATTTCTGCATGGGTTCTTTTCTCAAGAATATTATTCTCTACTAATAGCTTAAAGGTTCCTTTTTTAATATCTAATTCAATTAAATCGCCATTATTTATAAGACCGATAGCACCCAAGTTTTTTGCTTCTGGAGTAATATGAATCACAGCCGGAACACTTCCAGAAGCACCTGACATTCTTCCATCAGTAATAATCGCTATATCAAAGCCCTTTGATTGAAGAACATTTAATGGTGAGGTCAGCTTGTGAAGCTCTGGCATACCATTTGCTGATGGACCCTGACCTCTAACTACAATTATTAAATCTTTATTTAATTCACCTTTATTAAAAGCCTTTAAAACATCTTCCTGATCATCAAATACAACTGCAGAAGCTTTAATAACCTTATCAGGATTTTTTAGTGCAGAGGTTTTAATGACTCCCTTGCCAAGGTTTCCATTCATTAATTTCAATCCACCAGTTTGTCTGAAAGGATTATTAATATCTCTAATAATGCTTTGATCTAGAATTATTGATTTATCTTTCCATATTAGACTTTCATCTTGAATCTCTAATTTATTTCTATATACACCTAGCCCATAACCAAGAAGAGTTTGAACATCATCAAACAAATAACCACCATCAAGAAGAGATCCAATAAATGCTGCAACACCTCCTGAGTTATGGAATTCATTTACATCAGCTGTTCCATTGGGATATACATTTGCAATTATGGGTGTGATAGATGCTATTTCATCAATATCTTCTATAGTTATTTTAAAACCACCAGCCTCAGCCATAGCTATTAAGTGAATTGCTAAATTTGTAGATCCGCCACTAGCAATTAAACCAACAATAGCATTTACCCAACTCTTTGAATCGAGCATTTCACCCATTTTTATACCTTTTTCTTTTAGGTCTAAAATACATTCTACAGTTTTATCTATTAATAATTCTCTCTCTTTAGTATTAGGTTGAAAAAATGATGCACTTGGAAGTTGAAGACCCATCACTTCCATAATTAACTGATTGGTATTAGCAGTGCCATAGAAGGTGCAGGTGCCTGAACTATGATATGCAGATTGTTCAGATGATATCAATGCAGACCTATCTATTTCTCCGCTAGCATATTTTTTTCTGTTAGCTGATTTTTCGTCATTTGAAATTCCAGTAGGCATAGGTCCAGCAGGAAGCATGGCTATTGGAAAATGTCCAAATGAAAGAGCACCTATAACTAATCCAGGCACAATTTTGTCACACACACCCAGACATATACCAGCATCAAAAACATTATGAGAAAAAGCTACAGCAGTAGATAAGGCAATTACATCTCTGCTAAATAATGAAAGCTCCATGCCAGGCTCACCTTGAGTAATTCCATCGCACATAGCAGGAACACCGCCAGCAACTCTTGCTATAGCATTTCTTTTTTCTGATGAATTTTTAATAACATCTGGATAGTCTTTTAAGGGAGCATGAGCTGAAAGCATATCATTGTAAGCGGAAACTATTCCGATCACTGTCCCACCATTAGCACCTTGATCTTGTTGTGCTTTATCACATGAAGCAAAGGCATGAGCAATATTGCTGCATCCCATATTATCTCTTGCAGATTTTGACTGATCTGAAGAGAATTTAATTTTTTCTAAATAATTAGATCGTGAATCTTTACTTCTTTCTTCGATTCGATCTTTAATATTTATTAATTGTTTATTCATGTTGATTTTTTTGATGTTCCGTTTTTCCAAGATCTAAAATCTCTTTTTAAAAGTAAATCTGCATTTGATGGACCCCAACCACCCGATATGTACTCTTCCATAGGGACATCTTGAGATTCCCATAGATTAATAATGTTATCTATCCACTTCCATGATGCTTCGATCTCATCACGTCTTACAAATAATGATGGATTACCTCTGATAACGTCTAAAAGTAATCTTTCGTAACAATCTTGATGACCAAGTTCATGGTAATCATGCAAATTTAAATCCAATGGAAGTTCTTCTAAATCATATCCAGACACACCAGGTTGCTTAGTATTTAGTTTTAAATCAATACCTTCATCAGGGTGAATTCTTAAAACAAGCTGGTCTGGTTTTAATGCGGCTTCTTTTGAAAAAATATTGTGAGGTACAGATTTATATCTAACCACTATCTCAGATGATTTTGAGTGCATCCTTTTCCCTGTTCTTAAATAAAAAGGAACGCCTGACCATCTCCAATTATTAATTTCTAATTTAAGAGCAACAAAGGTTTCAGTATTATTTTTTGAATCAACACCATTTTCATCCAAATAGGCACATGCTGGCTCTCCTTTTGAGATACCATCAAGATACTGCGCTCTGACTGAATTTAAAGCAATTGTCTCTTTTGTAAAAGGTGCTAAGGACTTAAGAACTTTTAGCTTCTCATCTCTCACCGACTCACTTTGAATAGATACTGGTGGTTCCATTGCAATTAAGCATAAAATCTGTAGTAAATGATTTTGTACCATATCCCTTAAGGCACCAGTTTCATCGTAATAACCACCGCGATCTTCAACACCTAAATCTTCTGCGACAGTAATTTGAATATGATCTATAGCTGAATTTGACCAACTTTTCTCAAAAATAGTATTTGCAAATCTTAGCGCTAAAAGATTTTGTACCGCTTCTTTACCCAAGTAATGATCTATTCTATAGATTTGGGTTTCATCAAAACCAGCTGACAGTGAATTATTTATATCCTCTGCTGATTCGAGATCTGAACCAATAGGTTTCTCAACTACAACTCGGCAATTATCTTGAATTAGATCATTATCTTTTAAACAGGTTGCTATCTGCTTATATAAATTTGGTGGAGTAGCTAAATAATAAACAACAGATCTGTTACTTGGAATATTGTTAATATTTTTCCA
>Ga0209359_10000151_pt1 | contig 15361 bp, 14 predicted proteins | sample MarorgKNORR_S2LV_FD_188224 | JGI IMG/M metagenome (GOLD analysis project Ga0209359, IMG submission 188224) | Marine microbial communities from the Southern Atlantic Ocean, analyzing organic carbon cycling - Surface_A/KNORR_S2/LV (SPAdes) (version 2) | ecosystem: Environmental > Aquatic > Marine... | reverse complement strand
CTGATGCTATGAAATTAGCAGCAGAACAAGTTCGTAATGCAATTGCAGGCGGTTAATTTTAATTAATCTATATTAAATTGGGGCTCTGTTGAGCCCCAATTTTTTTAGTGATATATTTAAGTATGACTGTATCTAAAATTTTCAGATATTCTTTCTTAGCAATTATTAATTCACTAATTGTTTATGCAATACCTCTCACCTTAACTTATGAATCCTGGTTTCTTCTTTCATTAATTATTGTCATAGGAATTTTAATTAATATTGTATATTTTTCTGATAGGTTTCTTCCTATGAAGTGGATTCTTCCTGGGATGATTTTTATGATTTCTTTTGTTGTTTTTCCAGCTTTATACAATTCATATGTTTCTTTCACTAATTGGTCTACTGGTCATATACTCACTAAAACTCAAGCTATTAATATTTTAGAAGATAGGGTTTACACTCCTGAAAATCAAAAAGGTATAGAATTTGATATGTTTATACTTCAAGATTCTAATTTAGATTTTTATTATGTAGCTAATCTTGATTCAAACAATATATTATTTGGTAAAGCGGTTTCAGATGATGAAATATTTACAACTTCTTATGCTAATCATGAGCCTTCATTATTTGTTAATAATGAATTTATTACACCTGATGGATATTATTTACTTTCTGGAAAAGAACAAATAGCTAATTCGACAACACTACAAGACCTTTCTTTAATTATTGATGAAAGCACAAGAGTTCAACTGTATAAAATTTCAGTTTTTGGCGCCTCATCAGGTAGGCTTTCTTCAACTTCCCAACTTTATACGTATGACGACCTCAACGATGTAATGATAAATAATGCAGATAATTTATCATGTCCTGTAGTAAAAGATAATTTTGTATGTGACGGAAAAGAAATTGAACCAGGGTGGCGAGTTTTTGTTGGTGGTGAGAATTACAGAAAATTATTTTCTAGTCAACGAATTAGAGGACCTCTAGGAGTAGTTACAAAATGGACTTTCCAGTTTGCATTTTTAAGTGTACTCCTTTGTTTTGTTGTAGGTTTATTTCTCAGCATGATATTAAATAAAGATGGTTTAAAGTTTAAAAGAATATATAGGGCTATATTTATTCTCCCTTATGCAATCCCTGCTTTTGTATCTGTCCTTGTTTGGAAGGGTCTTTTGAATCCGGATTATGGATTGATAAATAGTTGGCTTGGCCCACTTTATGAGATATTTGATATTGAACCAATTAAGTGGCTTACAACTAAAGAAAGTGCTCGATCAGCTGTACTACTTGTTAACACTTGGCTTGGTTTTCCTTATATGTTTTTAATAACAACGGGCGCATTACAGTCAATACCAAAAGAGTTAATTGAAGCAGCAAAAGTAGATGGTGCATCAGGTTTACAATCATTTTGGAGAATAACATTTCCTCTATTGATGGTTTCTATTTCGCCATTACTTATCGGTTCATTTGCATTTAATTTCAACAACTTTACTTTAATTTTTCTTCTCACAGGTGGAGGGCCTCCAATTATTGGGAGTGATGTAGCTGTTGGGTGGACGGATATTTTAATTTCTTTTACTTATAAACTTGCAATTTCAGGTGGAAGAGGAAATTTATTTGGATTAGCTTCTAGCGTTACAATAATTATCTTTTTTATTGTCCTTGTAATATCTGCAATTTCATTTAGATATACAAAAAGATTAGAAAGGATTTATGGAAACATATAAATTATTTAATTGGTTCAAAGAATATGGATGGAGACACCTATTTGCATTATTGTTTGTTACTTTTGCAATATACCCAATTCTTTTTGTTGCTACTAACTCAGTCGCAGATTTTGCAAATTTAACAAATTCAAAATTAATTCCAGATGGATTTACATTAAAACATTATAAATTGCTTTCATCTAATCCACTTGTCCCATATTACAAGTGGCTTTTCAACACCTATAAAGTTGCAATTATTGCTGCTTTCTTTAATGTTTTTCTAGGAACTTTAGCTGCATTTGCATTTTCTAGGCTTCAATTCAGAGGCAGGAGAGCAAGTTTGCTTACACTTGTAATAGTTCAAATGTTTCCTTCTTTTTTAGCTTTCGTTGCTATCTATTTATTATTTTTTCAAATAAGCGATGTTGCACCAATAATGGGACTAGGCACTCATTTTGGATTAATACTTGTTTATCTAGGCGGATCCATCGGCTTTAATTCTTGGTTGATTAAAGGCTTTATGGATACAATTTCTCCGTCTTTAGATGAAGCAGCTAAAGTTGATGGTGCTACAGAATATCAAATTTTTTCAAAAATTATTGCTCCTTTAGCAAGACCAATTTTAGTTGTTATATTTGTTATTACATTTATAGGAATTTACTCCGACTATATCCTCGCTGCAATATTTTTGAAAGATAAAAATCTATGGACTGTTGCAGTAGGAATAAATACAGTTTTCGTTGATGATTTTAATGCAGACTGGGGTGTCATTGCTGCTTCATCAGTTATAGCTGCAACACCAATAGCAGCTTTATTTGTTTTCTTTCAAAAGCAAATAACTGGAGGATTAACTGCAGGTTCAGTTAAGGGATAAATCCTATTAATTAATAGCTGATTACGATTATTTAAATTAAAATTAAATAATAGTTTATTGGAGGAAATTTTGTCAAAATTACATGAATATTTGAGTTCGCAAGAAAATTTAATTACAGCTTCAGTTGAAGGAAAAACATTATTAGATTTTATAGATAGAAATGCAGATGAATATCCGGATTACCCAGCATTAAACACACCAGCTAACAGTGAGTATTCTGCATGGGACTCAATTTCTTGGTCGGAATATAGAGATGTATCAAAAAATTTGGCAGCAGGTCTAATGTCATTAGGATTGGGTCCTGGGGATACTGCATTTATCATGTCTAATAATACGAAAGAGCACAATATTGCAGACTTAGGAATAGTCTACTGTGGAGCTACTCCATCTACTTTATATAAACAATTAAAATCTTCTCAAATTGAATATGTAGCAAACCTTATGGAAGCAAAAGTTGCAATCGTAGGTGATTTGGAATTATTCGCTGAGGTAAATGCTGCTAAAGCAGACTGTCCGAACCTTCAAGCTATAGTTTTAGTAAATGGTTATGAAGAAAACAAAGATTTAGATTATGTTCATAGCTATCACAACCTAATTGAAAAAGGTAAAGAAATTAATTCAGATGATGGTTCAAAGCTAAATGCAGCTATTGAGACAGTCACTCCTGAATCATTAGCGTGTTTAATATTTACATCAGGAACAACTGGTAAACCAAAAGGCGTAATGATTACACATAATAATGTTTTATGGACTATTGAAAGCTTGTTTGGCCAAATGATTCCTGCAAGTAATTTTCCAAGAATTGTTTCATATTTACCGATGGCTCATATTGCTGCGAGAGCTGGAGACCATTACCAAGCTATATACAGAGTAGGTCAAATATTTCCAGTACCAGTATTAGAGGATATGAGAGACGCACTACCTAGCATTAAGCCTTCAGTATTTTTAGCTGTTCCAAGAGTTTGGGAAAGATTCAAGGGAGGATTGCAAGCAAGAATTGAAGAAAATCCAAAAAAAGACTTAATTGATAAAGCAATAAAAAATGGTTTAGAAAAAGTTGATTATGAACAAAGGGGAGAAAAAGTTCCTCTGGGTGTAAAGATTAAAGATGCAGTATTTGCAAAATTAGTTTTCTCAAAGTTCAAAGAAGGACTTGGAATAATGGATACAGAATATTTTGTTACTGCTGCAGCACCAATGAATCAAGATGTACACAGATGGTTTCATGCTATCGGTATTGATATTACAGAAATATATGGAATGACTGAAGATACAGGTCCAGCAACAATAGGTGTTCCTGGAAATGCTGCGGAAGCTTTTGAAAAAAAATTGAAAGTCGACGGTCTTAATATTCCAAGTGTTCTTAATCCTATTGGTAAAGTTGGAATACCAATTCCTGGTACAGAAGTCAAAGTATTAGAAGATGGCGAATTGTGTATTAAAGGTAAGCATGTAGCTCAGGGATACTACAAATCGGAGGAGCAAACAAAAGAGACATTTGATACAGATGGTTGGTTACATACCGGAGATCTTGCACAGATTGATGATGAGGGCTTTGTTAAAATTATTGGACGTAAAAAAGAGATTCTAATTACATCTGCTGGAAAAAATATTGCACCAGTTGAGATTGAAGATCTTGTTAAGCCACATCCTTTAATTGGACAAGTGTGCGTTGTTGGTGATGGTAAGAAATTCTTATCAGCACTTATAGTTCTTGATGGAGATGGTGGTGCCGAGACATGGGCAGCTGAAAATGATATTGAGTATTCTATAAAAGATATGGCTAAAAATGAAAAAGTCATTCAAGCAATTCAACAACAAGTAGACAAGGCAAATTCTCAAGTTGCTAATGTACAAGGTATTAAGAAATTTGTTCTTTTAGAAAATGAATGGACTGACTCAAGTGGTGAGTTGACTCCAACATTAAAACTAAAGAGAAATGTTATTGCAGAGATGTATAATGATGAAATTGAATCTATGTATGAGGATGTCTAAATATGAGTGATATTAATTTTGAAAATAAAACTGTTGTTGTAACAGGTGCTGGTAATGGATTAGGAAAAGCATATGCAATGGAATTTGCAAAAAGAGGTGCAAATGTTGTTGTAAATGATATCGGCGGCTCAGTTGATGGAGCTGGTTCAGAAAATGCTCCAGCTGATATCGTTGTTGAAGAGATTAAATCTAATGGAGGAAGCGCATTTGCAAATTATGATTCAGTTGCCACTAAGGAAGGTGGACAGTCAATTATAGATACAGCATTAAATGAATTTGGTTCAATTCATTCTGTAGTAAATAATGCTGGAATTCTAAGAGATAAAAGTTTTGCAAAAATGGAAGAAGAAGATTTTAATGCAATTATAGATGTACATTTAAAAGGTACATTTTTTGTATGCCAACCAGCATTTATCCAAATGAAGGAACAAGGTTTTGGGAGATTTGTAAATGTATCATCTCCATCTGGTCTTTTTGGTAATTTTGGTCAATTAAATTATGGCGCAGCAAAAATGGGAATTGTCGGTCTTACAAATGTATTAGCAATTGAAGGTATGAAGTACAATATAAAAGCTAACGCTATAGCTCCTAATGCAGCTACAAGAATGACTGAAACTTTATTTGGTGAAGATATGTCAAAAATGCTAACTGTAGATAATATTACTCCGTTAGTTGTTTACTTAGCATCGGAACAATGTGAGATAACTCATGAAATATTTACAGCAGGTGGTGGTAGATTTTCAAGAGTTGGCATATCAACTGATGTTGGGTATTTTAATCCAAATGCTTCGGCTGAAGACATTCTTAATAATATTGATGAAGTAAGAGATTTATCAAATTCAATCTATCCAACAAGTTTGGCTGATGAGCTACCATTATTTAATGAAGCAATGAAAAAAGGAATGTAAAGATTGGTTAATTCAGTAGCAGACATAAGTAATCCAGAACTCTTAGTACTTGAAAAATTAGATGAACTTGTATCTTTTAGAGAAGAAAACCAAGATATTAGAGAATTTTGGGGTAAACAATTTGATTTAGGCTTAGCTTGGATACAATTTCCTGAAGGAGCGGGTGGATTAGGTCTTAATCCAAAATATCAACTTTTAATAACTGAGAGACTAAGAAATGAAGGGATATCTCAGCAAAATAGAATAGCAAACATACTTGGAATTGGTATGGGTGCTCCGACAATAGTTGAATATGGCACACCTGAACAAATTCAAACATACCTTAAACCAATGTTCACTACTGAAGAAATTTGGTGTCAACTATTTTCAGAACCCGGTTCAGGTTCTGATTTAGCAAGCTTATCAACAAAAGCCATAGATGATGGAGATGGTTATATTGTAAACGGACAAAAAGTTTGGACTACACTTGGACATTTAGCTAAGTGGGGTCTAATCGTAACTCGAACTGACCCTAGTGTTCCAAAGCACAGGGGATTAACATTTTTTATTGTAGATATGGAATCGGAAGGTGTAGACGTTAGGCCTTTACGACAAATTACTGGTGAGGCTGAATTTAATGAAGTTTATTTTACTGATGTAAAGATTCCAAAAGAAAACATTCTTGGCTCTCTAGGAGAAGGATGGAGAGTTTCACTTGCGATATTGATGAATGAAAGAGTTGCAATTGGTGGCAATGTTCGCGAAAGAGGGAGTGGCGCTCCTGGACATCTTGTTCAACTGTGGAAAGATAATGAACTAAATGATCCTGTTTCAAGAGATAAATTGATAAAACTATGGATAGAACAAGAAGCAGTAAGATTAACAAATGTTAGAGCATTTGAAAACAGAGAAAAAGGAACTCCTGGTCCAGAAGGCTCTACAAGTAAGCTATATGAAGCTGAAATTAACAAAGCTTCCTATGAGTTTGGAATGGAAATGCTTGGTAACGATGGATTACTTTTTCCTAGAGGATATGCACTTACACAACCAGAATTAAATTTTGAAAATGAAACTTTCGGTTTTACTGATACTCAAAGTCTTTTCTTAAGATCTAGAGCAAACTCTATTGAAGGTGGAACTTCTGAAATAATGAGAAATATCATTGCAGAGAGGGTTTTAGGATTACCTAGCGAACCTAAACTTGACAAAGATAAAGCATGGAAAGATATTCCAAGATCTTAATAAATTAGACTAAATAATCCATCTTCGCAATTTATTGAAACGGTTTCACTTTTTGATAAATTTCTTAGTGTTTTTGAACTACCAGCTTTTATATCTTCTTGATTTAGTTCCCATTCAGCACCTAAAATATTTAATGATTTTAAATCTGTAATTGGAATGATGCTAAAGTTCGAACCTTTTTCAATTTGAATGGTTATATTTTTTCTAAATAAGATTGTTTTTTCTTGATAAAACCATGTTAAATTTTCAGCGTATTCGAAATTAGTTACTAACGAAAAGATTGAAAACAAATGGTCAACCTCGCCTTCTTCACCGCCTATTAAAAATATATTCTTCTCACTAGGTTTTTCTATACTATCTAGAGAAAGTTCAAAGTCAGTCTTGTCTTTATTTACTTCATAATGTACAAAATTTATATTCATACTTTTGATTCTTTCCAGCAATAACGTATCAATAGAATCTAGATCGCCTAAAACAACATCAGGATTTATTGATCTATCAAATAGATGTTTAGTTCCACCGTCAACACCTATAATTTCAGTAAATTCTATATTTTTTAAATTTTGATTAGTTGAGCAATTCCCGCTTAAGGAGATAAGTATATTTTTCATATACTTTAATTATATATCTTTAGTTTAATTTAATAATTTCTCACATATCTCAAATGAGTTAAAATAGAACTTATGAATGAAGAATTTAAATTTAATATTGGCGATGAAGCGGTTAAAACGATAATTGATTTACGTGATCAGGAGCCTGGAGAAAAAGAATATGCTCTTTTCCTTCAAATTGATGGTGTTCATGGTAATCAATTTACATACGACTTAAGTTTTCTAGATATCAATCAAGCAAGATCTGATGACAAAAGAGTAGATTTTGGTGAACTACCAGTCATTATTGCTTCAAAAGATGTTGAAAAGTTTGATGGAGCAAGTCTAGATATGTCTGAAGACCCAGATGCGCCAGGACTTACAATGGACAATCCCAATACACCTAGTCCTGCAATGATTGGTAATCCTGCTGATCTTCCTGAATTGAAAGGTGAATTGGCAGAAAAAGTACAAGCTGTTTTAGAAACTCAGATAAATCCTGCTATTGCATCACACGGTGGTGCCGCCACACTTATTGGTGTAGAGGGTAATGATATTTACTTAAGACTTGGCGGTGGTTGCCAGGGATGTGGCATGGCACAAGTTACATTAACTCAGGGTATTGAAGCTTCTTTGCGTGAAGCTGTTCCAGAAATAGGTAATATTATTGATGCAACGGACCATGCTGCTGGTGATAATCCATATTTTGCATCTCACTAAATACTAATAACAGTTTTACCTATATTTTTTCTAGTTAAAAAGTTCTCAAGTGCAACAGATGTTTCTTCTAATTTATAACTATTTTTTGGAACAATTTTTAATTTATCATTTTCGATAAACGAAATAAGTTCTTGAAAATCTTCAGCTGTTTCATTCGGGGCAGTATTTGTCCATCGTCCCCACCAAACTCCTACGATTGAAACCCCCTTAACTAAAGTCAGGTTAAGAGATATTTTAGGAATGGAACCATTAGCAAATCCAATTACAAGTAGTCTTCCATTAAAAGCTGTAGCTCTTAAAGCTTGTTCTGTAGTTTCACCTCCAACTGGATCAATAACAATATCAACGCCCTTTCCACTTGTTAATTCTTTTACCGTTTCTTTTAGATCAACCTGATCATATCTAACTATTTCATCTGCTCCTAAACTTTTTACATAATCAGCTTTTTCTTTTGACCCAACTGCACAGATAGTATTTAACCCCATAACTTTAGCTAATTGAATTGTTGACGTTCCGATCCCTCCAGATGCCCCAAGTACTAAAAGAGTTTCTCCACTCTTAGCATTAGCTCTTCTTTTCAGAGCATAGTACGAAGTTCCATAATTAATAGGAAGGCTTGCACCAGCTAGTGAATCAAAGGTATTTTTTACTGGTATAACTAAGTTTTCATTTACAGCTACATATTCAGCAAAGCCACCAACAGGAGGAATCCCAATTACTTTTGTACCAATAGGAATATTTACTTTTTTTCCTACTTCTTCTACAAAACCACATACTTCATTACCAGGCGTGAAAGGTGGATCCATGACAATTTGATACTTACCTTGAACTAAAAGAGCATCTGGGAAATTTACTCCTGCTGCTTCAACTTTAATTAAGACTTCATTTTCAGCAATTTTAGGTTTTTCTATCTCTTGAATTTCTAAAAGATTTGGCTCACCTAACTTTGTACATACAACAGCTTTCATATTCAATCTCTATCCTTAATTCCTGAAAGTTTTTTAGCAAAATCTTTCTTTTCTTCAATGTCAACTTTTCTTCTGATCTGAACTCTTTGTGCTTGTGGGGACCCTGCTCCGTGAAGTGACTCAGTAAGATACGCAACTGCATTTCTGCCAAGTGTCATATTTTCAATAAGTCTTAATATTTTAACCCTATCTTCTGAATTTATATCTTTTTTACCTTTTAGGTATTTCTTTAAGTCTTCAGACATACTTCCTTCATTAAAATCAATACCCGAAGGCATAGATCCAACAAGCCCTCCTGCTAAATCTTGTGCAAGCCTTCCTATTTCATAAGTTTCTTTTGTAACGTGTTGTTTACAAACATTTGCTAATAAATCATCATTAATAAAGTTTCCAGACTTTGTTTTTGTGCCTTGAAGGGATGAAGCAATACCTGTTGCGTAAATAGTTTCATTAAGTTTATTCATTTCTACTAATTTATCTTTTATGTGAGATGCTTCTTCTACACCATTATATTCAGCAATTGTTGCAGCAGCTCCTATCAACACATCACCTACTCCTGATTTGCATACATAAGATCTTCTATGATATGTTGTGAATCTTTCCACAAGCATTGATGAAAATTCAAACTCCCCATTCATAAATATATATTTATTTGGTATGAAAACATTATCAAAAATAACCATTGCTTCTTGGCCTGCAAAATATTTATTGCCAACATCATACTCTCCAGGTTCCATACTCCTTGTATCACAAGATTGTCTTCCGTATATGTATGTAATTCCATCTGCGTCAACAGGAATAGCACCTACAATTGCATAATCTTTATCTTTATCTGATAATCTTAAAGTTGGCATTACAACCATCCAATGAGAGTTTATACATCCAGTCTGATGTGCTTTAGCACCCTTTACATACACACCTTCTTCAGTTCTTTTAATAATTCTTAAATAAACATCTTCATCTTCTTGCTCATGAGGTAATTTTGATCTGTCTCCTTTGACATCTGTCATTGCTCCGCCTATTACAAGATTGTCTTTATGCATTTCTGTAAGAAAGTTAGTGAAATTTTTGTGATAATTAGTATTGTGTTTTTCATCAACTTCGTAAGTTATAGAATGCAAAGCATTAAATGCATCCATACCTACACATCTTTGAAAACAGGTTCCAGTTAATTGTCCAAGCTTTCTTTGCATTTTATTTTGCATAAATAAATCTTCACTATTTTCAGCTATATGTAAAAATCTATTTATTTTTTCACCAGTGTATGGCGATGTTACTGAAGCCAATTCCGGCTCTCTTACAGCAAGTTCATAAGTTTCGGCCATTGCTTCTATACTTGGCTTTATGATGGGGTTTTCTAGAGGTTCTTTTACTAACTCACCCATAAGATAAATTTTTAAATTTCTATTTTTAATTGAACTTAAATAACTGTCTCTATCGGTGATTTTATTCATATACAATTATACGTTTAGATTCTGATGCAGGTCTTTTAAATAATTGTTAATTTATATAACTTCAAACAAGCCTGCTGCACCCATTCCACCGCCAACACACATTGTAACAACAACATATTTAGCACCTCTTCTTTTGCCTTCCATAAGTGCATGCATCGTCATTCTTGCACCAGTCATTCCATATGGGTGGCCTATAGATATTGATCCACCATTAACATTATAAATTTCATTATCAATGCCTAGGTGATCTCTACAATACAAAGCCTGAACTGCAAATGCTTCATTTAATTCCCAAAGGCCTATGTCATCAATACTTAAGTTGTACTTATCAAGTAATTTTGGAACTGCATATATAGGCCCAATTCCCATTTCTTCAGGAGCTAAACCTGCAACTGCCATTCCTCTGTAATAACCAAGGGGAGTGAGACCTTTATTTTCTGCGACTTTTGATTCCATAACAACTACAGATGCAGATCCATCGGATAATTGAGAAGCATTTCCTGCTGTAATGAACTTACCTTCTCCATAAACTGGAACTAAAGAGGTAAGACCTTCTAAGTTAGTTTCTGGTCTATTTCCCTCATCTTTTTCTAAAGTAACTTCTTGCTCAGAAACTTCACCTGTTTCTTTATCTTTAACTAATTTTGAAGTTGTAGTTGATATGATTTCATCTTTATAGACATTTGCTTCTTGAGCTGCCGCAGTTCTTTGTTGACTTTGTAAAGAATATTCATCTTGACTTTCTCTAGTTACATTATATTTTTCAGCAACTAGATCTGCAGTTTCAATCATGGGCATATAAGCATGTTGAGCATGTGCAGTAACATTTGGATCGATTTCTACTCTAAACTCCGCAGTTTGTACAAGTGATATTGATTCTACACCACCTGCTACAACGATATCCATATTATCTGTAATGACTTGTTTAGATGCAGTAGCAATTGCCATCATCCCTGAAGAGCATTGCCTGTCTATTGTCATTCCAGGAACATTATCTGGTAATCCAGCTGCAATTCCAGACAATCTACCTATATTGATAGCTTGAGAACCCTGCTGCTGTGCGCACCCCATAACAACATCTTCGACTTCTTTGGGATCTATTCCAGCTCTATCTACAGCTTCTTTAATTGAATAAGAAGCTAGTGTTGGAGCGGCAGTTTTGTTGTAAGCGCCCCTATAAGCCTTGCCAATAGGTGTTCTTGCTGCTGATACAATTACTGCTTCTCTCATAAATATCTCCTCTTCTTATTCGTTTACGACATATAAAGTTAAAGCTTCAACAACTGCTGCGGGCTTTTCTTTACCCTCAATTTCAACAGTTACTGTAAATTTAACTAACCATCTTCCATTTTTTTTGTAATTAACTTCTGATAGAACAAAACGACCTCTTATTTTACTGTTTACTGGAACAGCTTCCATAAATCTTACTTTATCTGCTCCATAATTAATTGCCATTTGTAGGCCATCAGGCATAAAGCCATTCTGTGCGGACATATACGACAAAAGGCTTAATGTTAAAAATCCATGAGCTATAGTTGTTCCCCAAGGTGTTGCTTTCGCCATTTCTGGATCAACATGTATAAATTGATGATCATCTGTTGCATCTGCAAATTGATTAATCCTCTCTTGAGTTATTTCAATCCAATCAGTGACTCCAGTTTCTTGGCCTAAATAATTTTCAAATTCACTTGCTGGAATAACTTTCACAATATCTCCTTAAGTAGATTTTTAGTTGAAGCTTTTTTTGCGAAGTTTAATGTACTTTCCCCAAATGCTTCAACATCTTTCTTATCAACATTACCATAATAACCCAATGAATACCTAACAAATACACCCTCCATTATCATTGCATGTTTCCAAAATGAAAGTCTTACATAAAACTCGATTTCGTCAAGATTAAGCTCAGATTTGCTTTGATACATAGTTAAGATGTTTTCTCTACTTGGAAAACCGTCACTTAATGAAGGTGAGTAAATAAACGGGGTATTCTTTTCGTTTTTATCTGCCCAAGAAGCAATAACTGTACCTAAGTCTGCTAGTGGGTCTCCTAAAGTACAAAGTTCCCAATCAACAACTGCTGCTACAGAATTATTATTTATCCTTACATTATCTAATCTATAATCACCATGAACAATGCTCACTTTTTGCTGAGATGGCATATTGTCAAAAAGTAAATTTGTAGCAACATCTAAATCACTTATATCTCTTACTTTCTGAGCATTAAATTGTTTACTCCATCTATTTAATTGTCTTTCAACGTAGTTTTCATGCTTTCCTAAATCCTTTAAACCAGATTTTTCTACATCAAAAAAATGAAGCTCGGCAAGAGTTGATATAAATGATTCAGTAATCTTTTCTTTATCTAAGTCAGAGTATTTTTCAGCAATAAGATTGTCAGCGATTGTTTCACCTTCAATATACTCCATAATGTAAAAGTCATCATCACAGATCAACCTATCAACACATAAAAGAATAGGTTTTGGAACTTTCAAATTGTTTTTACTTAATTCAGTAATGATTTTAAATTCTCTTTGCATATTATGAGCAGACTCAAGTTTATTTCCAAAAGGAGGCCTTCTTAAGACAAATACTTTTGTATCATCAAAAATTTTATAAGTAATATTTGATCGGCCTACTTTAAATTGTTCATATTCAAATTCATAATTTAAATATGTATTTGAAGAGATATAATCTCTTATTTTTTCATCAAAAAAATCCATTAACAAATATCTTATGAATTAATTCTCTTGGACTCAAGTTAATTGATAGAATAAAACAATGGATTTTAATTATTCTGATAAATCTTTAGAGCTTCAGGAAAAGCTTCGAAAATTTTTTGATGAATATATTTTTCCTAATGAAGAAGCATATGAAAAAGCTATTGTTGAATCGGGAGATCCTCTTCATATTCCTGTCATATTAGATGAGTTAAAACAAAAAGCAAAAGAACAAAATTTATGGAATTTATTTTTACCTGATAGTGAATATGGTGCAGGCTTAACAAACGTTGAGTATGCACCTTTAGCTGAAATTACAGGACAGAGTTGGTGGGCTCCAGAAGTATTTAACTGTTCTGCACCCGATACTGGCAATATGGAAATTCTTGCAGACTTTGGAACACCTGAACAAAAAGATCAATGGTTGAGGCCATTACTTGATGGTGAAATTCGTTCTTGTTTTGCAATGACGGAACCTAATGTAGCCTCATCTGATGCAACTAATATTTCAAGCTCTATAGTTTCTGATGGTGAGAATTATGTTATTAATGGAAGAAAATGGTGGACTTCAAATGCAATAAATCCCCGGGCAAAAATTTGCATTTTTATGGGTATAACTAATCCAGAAAACCCTCCCTATACAAGACAAAGTCAAGTACTCGTTCCAATGGATTCAGAAGGAATTACTATAGTACGGCCAATGCACGTTTACGGATATGATGATGGTTACACTGGTCACCCTGAACTTAAATTTGAAAATGTAATTGTTCCAAAAGCAAATATTATAGGGGGAGAAGGGATGGGTTTTAAAATTGCTCAGGCAAGATTGGGCCCTGGAAGAATACACCATTGCATGAGAACTATTGGAATGGCTGAAAGAGCTTTAGAGCTGATGATTAAGAGAACTATGTCTAGAGAAACTTTTGGCACAAAAATTTCTGATCATGGGGTAGTTCAAGATTGGATAGCAAGGTCAAGAATAAAAATTGAAGAAGCAAGATTATTAACTTTAAAAACAGCCTGGCTAATTGATAATGTAGGAAAAGAACAAGCAAAAATTGAAATATCAGCAATAAAAGTTGGAGTCATTGAAGCTGCGTCATATGTAATAGATAAGGCTATACAAGCACATGGAGCAATGGGACTTTCACAAGACACACCACTTGCAAGAATGGCCGCAGGCGCAAGGACACTTAGAATTGCTGATGGTCCAGATGAAGTTCATCTAAGATCAATTGCAAGAAGAGAAATAAATAAGCATTCATGAATGAAAAAATAGCAGTTATAGGCGGTGGACAAATGGGAAGCCAAATTGCTGCGTTAGCAGCTATGGCTGGATATGAAACTAGTCTCTATGATGAGAATGAAGAAAACTTAGAATATAGATATAAATTTGTTGAAGAAAATATAAAAAACTTAATAGATAAAAAAATATATTCAGAAGATAAATTAGATGCCTATAAAAAGAATTTAGAACTTAAATTTACACTTGAAGAAGTAATTCATGAAAAGTCATTTGTAATAGAAGCTGTTGTTGAGAGATTTGATGTAAAACTTGAAATTTTCAAGAAGATTTCAAGTTTGATGAATGATGAAGTTGTTATGGCTACTAACAGTTCATTTATTCAAGCTTCTGAATTGTCTAAACACTGCAATCATCCTGAGAGATTTATAAATATGCACTTTTTCTATCCTCCTATAAGAATGGATTTGGTTGAAATTTCATACCCTGAGAATGTCTCAAAAGTTATTTTAGAACGAACTAAAACTGTGAGTAAAAATATGGGTAGGTCCATTGTTGTACTAAAAAAAGAAACTCCTGGTTTTATTGTCAACAGAATGCTTGCTGCATTAGTTGATGAAGCATACGAGCTTTATGATGAGGGAATTGCAGATTTTGAAGATATAGATATTGCAATAAAAAAAGGCTTAAATCATCCACTGGGTCCATTTGAATTATCAGATTACTCAGGACTAGATATTCACTATTATGCAAAATTAAAAAAGTTTAAAGAATCAGGAAGCTCAGAGGATAAACCTAAAAAGTTTTTGGAAGAAAAAGTATTAAATGGAGATCTGGGTGTGAAAACTGGAAAAGGTTTCTATGAATACAAGAAAGATTAGATTACTGAAAATCTTCATCCTTCAAATTAAATAGTACTTCTTTATTTGGTTTAACAATTAAGACTACTCTCTCTGTTTGAATTGGGAAGGGGTAGAGCTTAT
>Ga0209359_10000150_pt1 | contig 15377 bp, 11 predicted proteins | sample MarorgKNORR_S2LV_FD_188224 | JGI IMG/M metagenome (GOLD analysis project Ga0209359, IMG submission 188224) | Marine microbial communities from the Southern Atlantic Ocean, analyzing organic carbon cycling - Surface_A/KNORR_S2/LV (SPAdes) (version 2) | ecosystem: Environmental > Aquatic > Marine... | reverse complement strand
AGATTAGATGATTTTTATAAAGAAATAGATGGTTTAAAAGTTTCTTCTCACGTATTAATAAAAAGGACTGGAGAAATAATACAGTTTGTACCTTTTAATCAAAGAGCTTGGCATGCTGGTGTATCTTCATATAAGGGAAGAGATGACTGCAATGATTTTTCAATAGGCATAGAACTTGAAGGGTCTGAAGATGATATTTTTGAGGATATTCAGTACGAAAAATTATCTCAAATTACAGAGATACTATTGCAAGAGTATACTGGTATCAGCAAGGAAAATATAAAAGGTCATTCGGACATAGCTCCTGGTCGTAAAACAGATCCAGGAATCTTGTTTGATTGGGATAGGTATTTAAGCAATGTATAACTTAAGAAAAATGTTTGTGATGCTCTCATTAGGCTTTGGTTCTGGATTGCCATATATACTTCTTATTAGTACTACATCAGCATGGTTAAGAGATGCAGGTGTTGAATTGAGTCTTATAGGATTTTTTGCTTGGATAACATTTGCTTACACAATTAAGTTTATATGGGCTCCACTAGTAGATAGATTTTCAGTCCCATATTTTGCTAGATATGGCCACAGAAAGAGCTGGATAGCTTTAATGCAAATAATAATAATCAGTGCTTTATTATTATTATCAAATATTGATCCTGTTCAAAGTTTTCTATTTTTTTGTGTAGTTGCTGGATTAATTGCTTTTGCAGGCTCTTTTCAAGACATTGCAATAGATGCCTTCAGAATAGAATATGCTCATATAAGTGATCAAGGTAACTTAGCGGCTGCTTATCAACTTGGTTATAGATTAGCAATAATAGCTGCAACTTCATTGGCGTTAATTTTTGCTGACTCCAATGGCTGGTCTTTGACTTATAAGTTACTAGCAGCGCTTATGTGCTTAGGCTTTCTTGGGGTTATATTTTCTAGCGAGAATAGGAATCCTGAGCTGGGAAAACTTAATTTCTCTAATTCAATTTACGAGCCATTAGAAGATTTTTTTTCTCGCTTTAAATTAGGTATGGCATCAATTTTGTTACTTATAGTTGCTACTTACAGATTAACAGACATAGTGATGGGCCCTATGGCAACTCCTTTTTATATAGATATGGGTTTTACCTTAACTGAGATAGGTGCTGTAGTAAAAGTTGTAGCATTAATAGCATCAATTGTTGGTATTTTTGTTGGCGGTTTATTAATTAAAAGAATAAAAATTTTTAGATCACTTTTAATTGGCGCATTTTTAGTGATGATTACAAATGTCTTATTTGCGTACGTTGCAATTACAGAAAAAAATATAATTTCTTTAGCATCAATTGTTGCAATGGATAGCCTTGCTGCTGGTATTGTTGGAACTGTAAATATTGCATTTTTAACAAGCTTGGTATCAAAAAAATATACAGCTTTTCAATATGCTTTGCTCACGGGCTTTATGACTTTGCCTGGATTTGCTTTAAAAGGTCTATCGGGTGTTTGGGTCGAGTCATTTCAAACATCTTATGGTTTTGAGTATGGCTGGATGAGTTTTTATATAGCTACTTCATTACTAACAATTCCATCAATACTATTGTTGTATTTTAACAAAGCTTTTATGCAGAAACATGAAGACACTTTATAGATCAATATTTTTCTTAACTCTATTAATTGTATTTTGCTTAAGCATAGTGCCAGCTGCTGCTATCCCAAACATAGCAGCGTTAGATTTTCTAAGCGATAAACTGATACATACTCTAATATTTTTATTTCTATCTTTTGTTGGCCTCAAATGTCATTTTAATATTTCTGAAATATTTTTATTAACTATGATATTTAGTTTTGGCCTTACGATTGAGGTAATTCATTATTACCATCCTTATAGATTTTTTGAAATAGCTGATTTAATTGCAAATTTAATTGGAATTTTAGCTGCCTTAGTTATTTTCAATAAAAAAATCATATAAGGTATTGATTTCCTTTATTTAGGCCATAACTAGTGTGTTAGTTAATAAACTAACATAAAATTCATTAATTATTTTAATAGGAGATAAAAATGAAATTAAGACCTTTGCATGACAAGGTTCTAGTTAAGAGAACTGAAGAGGAAGAAACTTCATCCGGAGGTATTATTCTTTCAGGATCTGCCAAAGAAAAACCTTCACAAGGTGAAGTAATATCAGTGGGGCCTGGCAAGAAAAATGATTCAGGAGAAGTTGTTCCAGTAAATGTTAAAGCTGGTGATACTGTTCTTTTTGGTCAGTATGCTGGTAACGAAGTAAAAGTTGATGGCGAAGAATATCTAATCATGAGTGAGAGTGATATTTTCGGCGTTATTGAATAATTAATAAATATAAATACTAAGGGAGATTAATAATGTCAGCTAAAGACGTAAAATTTGGAGATAGTGCAAGAAGTCAAATGCTCCAAGGTGTAAACACACTTGCAGATGCAGTTAAGGTAACACTAGGGCCAAAAGGAAGAAATGTTGTTTTAGATAAATCTTTTGGAGCACCAACAGTTACTAAAGACGGTGTATCAGTTGCAAAAGAAATTGAGCTTGAAAATAAGTTTGAAAATATGGGCGCTCAAATGATTAAACAAGTTGCTTCACAAACTAACGATGAGGCAGGTGACGGAACTACTACAGCTACTGTTTTAGCCCAATCAATTGTTAATGAGGGCAATAAGGCTGTTGCTGCAGGAATGAATCCAATGGATCTGAAAAGAGGAATTGATAAAGCAGTTGCTGCTGCTGTTGAGCATGTTAAGGGATTAAGTGTTCCTTGTGCTGACAGTAGAGCTATTGCACAAGTTGGAACTATTTCAGCTAATGGTGATCATGCTGTCGGTGAAATCATTGCTGAAGCAATGGAAAAAGTTGGTAAAGAAGGTGTTATCACTGTTGAAGAAGGCAGCGGTATTGAAAATGAATTAGATGTTGTTGAAGGCATGCAATTTGATAGAGGTTACCTATCTCCATACTTTGTAACAAATCAAGACAATATGACTGTTGAGCTAGACAGTCCATTAATTCTTCTTTTTGATAAAAAAATCTCAAACATTAGAGACTTACTACCTTTATTAGAATCTGTAGCTAAAGCTGGAAAGCCACTTTTAATAATTGCAGAAGACATTGAAGGTGAGGCATTAGCAACATTAGTTGTGAATAATCTTAGAGGTATTGTTAAAGCAGCAGCATGTAAAGCACCTGGATTTGGTGACAGAAGAAAAGCTATGTTAGAAGATATCGCTATCCTTACTGGTGGTACTGTTATATCTGAAGAAGTTGGTCTTTCTTTAGAGGGAGCTACAATTGAAGATTTAGGAACTGCCAAAAGAGTTGTTCTTAATAAAGATAATGCAACAGTGATCGATGGAGCTGGAGATGAAAAAGATATTGCAGCTAGAGTAAATCAAATTCGAGCTCAGATAGAAGATACATCATCTGATTACGATAAAGAGAAGCTACAAGAAAGAGTTGCTAAACTCGCTGGCGGTGTTGCTGTCATTAAAGTTGGTGCAGGATCTGAAGTAGAAATGAAAGAGAAAAAAGCTAGAGTGGAAGATGCTTTACACTCAACTAGAGCTGCTGTTGAAGAGGGTGTTGTGCCTGGCGGTGGTTCTGCTTTAATTAGATGCTTAGAAGCAGTTGAAAAAGTTACTGGCGATAATGATGATCAAAACGTTGGTGTCAATATTGCTAGAAAAGCTTTTGAAGCACCACTTAGACAAATCGTTTCAAATGCTGGTGAAGAATCATCTGTAATTCTAGCTAACGTAAAAGATGGAAAAGGCTCTTATGGGTTTAATGCATCTACTGGTGAATATGGTGACATGATTGAAATGGGTATTCTTGACCCTGCAAAGGTAACAAGAACAGCTATTCAAGCTGCTGGTTCAGTAGCAGGAATGATGATCACTACTGAAGCGATGGTAACTGATATTCCTAAAGAAGATGCTCCTATGCCTCCAATGCCTGATATGGGTGGAATGGGCGGTATGGGAGGAATGATGTAATCATTTAATGTTCATTATCAAATGGGGCTTTTTAGCCCCATTTTTATTAGATTTAAAGTAAAATTTATTTTAATATACGACAAAGCATATTTATAAGGAGAGTCATGGATATTTTAACCGATCAAGCTTTTTTTAGATCCTTTCACATTTTATTTGGTATAGCCTGGATAGGGTTACTTTATTACTTTAACTTTGTTCAAGGTGAGTATGTAAAAGTTGCTGATCCAGATGCAAAAGCTGATGTATTCAAAAAACTTGCACCTAATGCATTGTGGTGGTTTAGATGGGCTGCATTGTTTACTTTTTTAACTGGAGTTATTTTGCTTCATCAAATATCTGTGAGAATAGGAACAGAAATTATTCTTGGTGCAACAATGGGTACCATTATGATGCTTAATGTTTGGGGTATTATTTGGAGAAATCAAAAGATTGTTTTAGGCATGAAAGAAGGCGATGCTGCAGTTGCTGGAGCAAAAGCAGGACTTGCATCTAGAACTAATACACTTTTTTCAGTACCAATGCTCATGTATATGGTTTATTCGGTTCATGGTGGCGGAGTAGATATCAGCATGAATGCTGTATTGATTGGTCTAGCAATCATCTTTGCAATAGAAGCTAATGCAATCTGGGGAAAAATGTTACCAGCGATTACTTCTGTAAGAGCAGTAATAATATCTTCATTTGTTTTGGCTGTTGTAATGAAAGTTATTACTGATCTAATGTAAATTTTTAAATACATTTGTTTTAGGGGAGCTTTTGCTCCCCTTTATTTTTAAATACTTTCTAAAATACTAGAAAATCATATAAAATGAGTTCAAAAATAAAGGAAATTACATGGACAAAAAGCCAAGCCAAACAGAAGTACTAGAAGCCGTAAGAAAGCTTATTTTATGGGCAGGAGATGATCCTGAAAGAGAAGGTTTAATTGAAACACCTAAAAGAGTAGCTAAAGCATATAAAGAGTTCTTTTCTGGCTATCATGAAGATCCTTTTGAAATTTTAAATAAAACTTTTGAAGAAGTTGAAGGTTATGACGATGCAGTTATTGTAAGAGATATAAGAGTTGAATCTCATTGTGAGCATCATATGGTTCCAATTATAGGAGTAGCTCATGTAGGCTATATCCCAAACAATAGAGTGGTTGGAATAAGTAAATTAGCAAGGCTTGTAGACGTGTTTGGTAAAAGGTTGCAAACGCAAGAAACTATGACAGCTCAGATTGCAGATACAATTAACGATGTTCTTCAACCAAAGGGTGTTGCAGTTGTAATTGATGCTAGTCATGGATGTATGAGCACCAGGGGTATCCATAAAACTGAATCAAGTACTATTACTTCAAGAATGCTAGGTATATTCAGAGAAGATAATAAAGCTAGAGAGGAATTCATTAATTTAATTAATTCGCCTAAGAAATTTTAAATGAACTCTAACAAGATACTGCTATCAAGTATCAGTCCATCAGTACCTATAATTCTAGCTTCAGGCTCTGAGAGTAGAAGGGTTATGCTTGAAGATGCGGGTTTAGATTTTAAAGTTTCTTCTTCTGATGTAGATGAGGATATTCTTAAGCTACAAATGATAGGAACACCTTTTGAGGAACAAGTAGTCAAGCTAGCATCGGCTAAAGCTAAAGAAGTAAGTATTAAGAATCAAGATCATATTGTCATTGGGGGCGATCAAATGTGTGTTTGCAATAACACAATCTTTGATAAGCCAGGCTCAACTGAAAAGGCTATAAGCAATCTGCAAGTTTTATCTGGAACAACTCATTATCAATATAGTGGTATTTGTATCTATAAAAACGGTGAATCATTATGGGAATATTATGAGGCGGTTGAAATGAATATGCATAATTTGTCTTATGAAGAAATCATTAATTACGTTAAATTAGAAAATCCTATTCATGCAGCAGGTGCATATAAATTTGAATCTTTAGGGTGTAACTTATTCTCATCTGTTAATGGTTCCTCATATACAATAAGAGGAATGCCGTTGTTACCCTTGCTTAGCAAATTAAGGGAAATGGGCGTAATAAATCTTGAACAATCTATTAATTAAATGAAAATTTTTAATACTCATTCTGGAAAAAAAGAGGACTTTATTCCTATAAATCCAGAGCATATTAAAATCTATGCCTGTGGCCCAACTGTATATAACTATGCTCATATTGGTAATGCAAGAATGGCAGTTGTTTTTGATACTTTGGTCAGAGTTTTAAGAGATATCTATCCAAAAGTTACTTATGTCTCAAACATAACTGACATTGATGACAAAATTATTGATGCTGCAAATGAGCTAGAAGTCCCAATAGAAGAGATAACTAATAAATATACAAATATTTATAACGAAGATATGTCAAAGCTTTTAGTGATGGCCCCAGATATTCAACCAAAAGCCACTGAATACATTTCAGAAATGATAGCTCTTATTAATGATTTAATAGATAAAAATCATGCATACGAAAAAGAAGGACATGTTTTATTTCATGTGCCCTCGTATGAAAATTATGGAAGCCTTTCAAAAAGAAATCGTGAAGAGCAGATTGCTGGAAGTAGGGTTGAAATTGCACCATTTAAAAAAGATCCAGCTGATTTTGTACTATGGAAGCCAAGCAATGATAAACAACCAGGCTGGAACTCACCGTGGGGATATGGAAGGCCTGGCTGGCATACAGAATGTTCAGCAATGTCTGAAAAAACATTAGGGCTTCCTTTTGATATTCATGGCGGCGGAAGAGATTTAACATTTCCTCATCATGAAAATGAGATTGCTCAAAGTTGTTGCTCATCTGCTGACATTAATAATCCGAATTCATATGTAAATTATTGGATGCACAATGGTTTTGTAACAGTAAACGGTGAAAAAATGTCCAAATCTCTTGGTAACATTTCTTTGGTTAAAGATTTAACAGATTCAAATCATGGAGAAGTGGTTCGACTGGCGCTGCTTTCATCTCATTACAGACAGGCTCTTGATTGGAACGAAAAAGTTATTCATCAGTCCAAAATATTACTAGATAAACTATATGACTTGTTGAATGAGATTAAAGAGGTTGAACCATCAAAAGATTTAAGTCTTTCCGACAGCTTCATATCACCTCTTTTAGATGATCTTAATACTCCAGGCTTAATTGCAAATCTAAACAAGATGATTAAAGATTTTCATTCAGTACCTGAAAATGAATTAGCTTTATTTAAGACGAATTTTATTAGAGCAACTAATCTAATTGGAGTATGTCAGTCTAATTATGAAGATTGGCTATCTGTAAAAAATGAAAATATTGATGAAGAGAAAATTAATAAACTTATTGCAGAAAGATTAGAGGCAAAAAAAATTAAAAACTTTGAAAGGGCAGATCAAATAAGACAAGAGCTATTAGATATGAATATTGAAATCAAAGATCATCAACAAGGAACTAACTGGAGCGTGAAGTCATGATTCCTGCAAAATCTTCTAACTATGATATTCCAGATTCTTACGATAATATCGAACAGACTCTAATAACAGCTGATCAAATTCTCTCTGATGCAGTAGAAAATGCAAAAACTCTTTTTCATTCACCGACAGTCTCCTCTATTGAGGATTCAAAAATAGTTTCTCGTGTAATGGTTTTAAGAGAATTTAATCTTAAAGATAGATTTATGAGATTTCATACTGATTATAGAGCCCCTAAAATAAAACAATATAAAAAAAATAGCACAGCTACTGTTTTAGGCTATGATCCAATATTAAAGGTCCAGATAAAATTGCAAGGCACAATAGAATCTCATTATTATAATTCTGTTACAAGAAATGCCTGGGATGGCTCAACAACTAGGTCTAAAAAGTGTTATTCAGTTAAGGGAGGTTCTTCTTTTAAGATAGATAGCCCCAGTGAATATGATCTTAAGGATGGTAATATTGAAGACGGGTACATGAATTTTGCTGTATTGATATTTACATTTGATTCATTGGAGTATCTTCATCTAAAAAGCTCTGGACACAGAAGAGCTTTACATACTTGGAATGATAATTATGCATCACAATGGTTGGTGCCATAATACAAACTAAAATTTTTTACCTATATAATATCTTCTATGAAAATTACATTACCAGATGGAAGTGTTAGAAAGTTAGAGGTTGGCTCAAATGGCCTTGATATAGCCAACGATATTGGCGCTGGTTTAGCCAAAGCTGCTTTAGCTGTGTCTGTAAATGGCATTCAAAAAGATTTATCCGATCCTATAAATGAAGACTCTGATGTATCAATAATAACTATTGATTCTGATGAAGGGCTTGAAATCATGAGGCACACCCTTACCGCACAAGTTCTTGCAAGGGCCGTTAAAAACCTTTATCCAGATGCAAAATTAGCCATTGGACCAACGATTAAAGATGGTTTTTACTATGATTTTGAATTCGTAAAATCTATTACTCCTGATGATTTAGAAAAAATTGAAAAAGAAATGCAGAAAATAATTAATTCTAAATCTGCAATTATTAAAAAATTACATTCAAAAAAAGATGCATTAAAAGTTTTTGGCTCTAATGCAGAACCTTATAAAGAATCTATTATTAATGAATCTGAACAAGAAGATAATTTTCAACTCTATTATCAAGAAAATGATGAATTTGTAGATTTATGTAGAGGACCTCATCTGCCTAACCTAAAGCACATAGGAGCTTTTAAGCTAACAAAACTTGCTGGAGCATACTGGAAAGGAGATTCAAAAAATAAAATGCTTACAAGAATTTATGGAACAGCATGGAAAAATGAAAAAGATTTAAATGCTTACCTAGAATCTATAGAAGAAGCTGAAAAAAGAGATCATAGAAAAATCGGTAAAGAAATGAATCTCTTTCATTTTCAAGAAGAGGCGCCTGGAATGGTGTTTTGGCATCCTGATGGATGGACTGTATATAGACTTCTGCAAGATTTTATGAGAGATAAACTAAGGGAATTTGATTATCAAGAAATTAATACTCCTTTGGTAGTCGATAGAAAATTATGGGAGGCATCTGGTCATTGGGACAAATACAGAGAAAATATGTTCATAACTGAGATTGATGAAGAGCATGCTAATGAAAAAAGAACTAATGCATTAAAGCCAATGAATTGTCCATGTCACGTTCAGGTATATAATCAAGGATTGAAGTCATATCGGGACCTACCTGTTCGTTATGCAGAGTTTGGTTCTTGTCATAGATATGAAGCATCAGGAACAATGCATGGACTTATGCGTGTTAGAGGTTTTACTCAAGATGACGGCCATATTTTTTGTACTGAAGAGCAAATAGAATCTGAAACAAGATTATTCATAGAACTTCTTTCACAGACATATAGAGATTTAGGATTTAAAAATTTTGATATTAAACTTTCAACGCGTCCTGAAATAAGAGTGGGTTCTGATGAAGTTTGGGATAAAGCAGAAAATGCTCTTGAATCAGCAATTAAAAAACTCAACCTTCCTTTTGAAATTCAAGAAGGAGACGGGGCTTTTTATGGTCCAAAACTAGATTTTGTTCTCACAGACGCAATAGGCAGAGAATGGCAATGCGGCACCTTCCAAGCAGACTTTAATTTACCTGAAAGACTAGATGCTGAATATGTTGGCGAAGATGGTAAAAAACGCATGCCTGTTATGATTCATCGAGCTGTATTAGGTTCTTTTGAAAGATTCATTGGGGTTTTGATAGAAAACTACTCAGGTAAACTTCCTTTTTGGCTTGCTCCTATGCAAGTTATAGTTGCAACTATAATTTCAGATGTTGATGATTATGCTGAAGAAATAATTCATGCCTTAGAGGAAACAGGAATAAGGTGTGATTCAGATCTTAGAAATGAGAAGATTAGCTATAAAGTTAGAGAACATAGTTCCAAAAAAGTACCAATTATTCTTGTGGTGGGTAAAAACGAAAAAAATGAAAGAACTGTTTCTATAAGAAGAATAGGTAGCAATAATACAGAAATGCTAGATTTTAAAACCGCCTTGAAGCAAATTAATAAAGAAAACAATATTTTAAGTTAGCTAATGATAGCCAGAATTTTTATTCTTCCAATAAAATTTTATCGATATTTTATTTCTCCAATGTTCCCACCAAGCTGCAGATTTACCCCAACATGCTCAGAATACGCTATCGATGTAATACAGCGTTTTGGTGTTCTAAAAGGAACATATCTTGCAATTATCAGGCTTAGCAAATGCCACCCTTGGCATTAACTAATTATAAATAAAGATGATTTATTAATATAATTAAAAAATATAATAAATATATATTTTAATTATAATTTTTTTAGTGATATAGTAAATTTAGATACAAACTTAAAATCATTTTAAGGGGGACTAATATGTTAAAGTTTACTAGGTTATCATTGGGTTTTTCTTTTTACCTTTCGCTAATATTTACTGCTTTTATAACTGCTCAAGAAATTGAAGAAGTTGTTGTATCAGCAACAAAAAAAGAGCAATCTGTTCAGGATATTCCAGTGTCTATTGAAGCATTTACTGCTGAAGATATTGACAAGAATATGGTTGAGGATTTCAGTGACTTAGCTGAAGTCGTACCAGGACTTATAGTTGATAAGGCACTTGGTTCAGGCTCTGCATATTCAATGAGGGGCGTGGGCTCTTATGGTGTTGGTGCAGCTGTTGTACCTTCATTAATTACATCAATTAATGGTCATGCTGTTGGGTCTTCAGCCCTGAACGATACAGGCTTCCATGATCTTGAAAGAATAGAAGTCTTAAAAGGACCTCAGGGTACCTTATCTGGAAGAAATGCAGTTCAGGGACTTGTAAATTTAGTTACCGCAAGACCAACCGGAGAACTTGAAGGAAGTTTAGAAATAACAGGTGGAAATTTTAATTCACAAAGAACAAATATAGTTTTTAATGTTCCTGTAAATGAAAGGGTCTCTATGAGACTTGCTTCATCATTATTCAAAAGAGACGGCACCATCAGAAATATAAGCACTGGAAATGATATAGATGGGAGAGAATCAGTAGCTGGAAGATTATCAATTGATTTTGATATGAATGAAAAAACTTCTTTAGAATTTACATATGATTATCAAAAAGCTGATGATAACAGACAAAATATCGGTGTTAATTTTTGTGAATCAGATCCTTTATTTGGTTGTTCTCCATTTACAGTGGGGTCTATTGGTCAAACAGCCCATCCAAATGGAAGCACTGCAGGTTTCTTTAACTTTGCAGCTGCATTAAATGCAGATCCAACAGCAAACTCTTACGTTGGTATACCAGTATTGAATTCAATGAACGAAGTTAACTTAAACAGAGATCCAACGTTAATGCAAAAACATGAGTTGGCTCAGATACAAATAAACCATGATTTAAACGACAGCTATAACTTAATTGTTAAGGCAACTTATACAGCAAGAGATTACAATCACATGGGTGATAACGATTACAATAATTCTACCGCTCCTTTTCCTGGATTATTTCCAGCAGGCCATCCTGCATCTGGAATACCTATGCAATGGGAAGGTTGCTTTGGAGGATTTCATAACACATTTTGTGAAACTGTAGACTCAGACAGAACTTATGAATTTGCATTGGATGAAACTGAAACATGGCAAGGTGAAGTGACACTTATTTCTAGTTTAGATGGTCCTTTAAACTATCAAATAGGTTATTACCATTTTGATCAAACTAGCAGAAATGTTTACCAGGTTCAAACTGCTTCGTGGAATCTGATTGCTGATGCTAGTGTCCATCCATATAACATGACATTATTTAATGGAGCTCTTACTGGATCAGGATCAACTGATTTTCATATACCATGGGCATTATCTGGCTTCAGTGCTGCTGCCTTACCATCTTTATTAACTGGTTATATAGCACCAGTTCCAGTTCAAGGTTTCTTTAATGATGACCGCATAAAAACTAAATCAAAAGCTATCTTGGGTGAGCTTTATTACAATTTGTCTGATCAAACTATGCTTACTCTTGGCGTAAGGTATAACGATGATGTTGTCAAAGACAGTGTTTTTTCATGTTTATCATTCACAGCATGCTCTAATTACCCACAGTCACAAAAGTTGACTGGTGAATACGGATTTTTTCCAACGGTCGTTACTGAGGCAGACGATGCACTTGGATATAAATTAGCAATCCAGCACGATATTGATAATGACAGAATGGTATATGCAAGTTACACAACTGCTATCAAAGCAGGTGGAAACAACCCAAACGAGCTAGGTCTCCCTGACCCATATGATCAAGAGGAAACAGGAGTCTTTGAAATTGGTGCTAAGGGCATATTTTTAGATGGAGCAATGTTACTAAACACAGCATATTTTCAAAATACTACTGATGGCATGCTTATTTCATCAATTGTTAATGCAGGCTCTAAAAATGTTAATACTGATGCTGAAATTAGTGGTTTAGAGGGAAACATGATTTTGTTTTTAAATGAGACCACAAGTATTGATGTTACTTTGTTAAAAGCAGAATCAGAAATTACTAAGCTATCTCTAATTAATCCAACAAATATAAATAATGCAACATCCAGAGCCATGCTTCCAGATGCTTTAGGTGGAGGTCTTGTTCAACGACTTGGAGAAGGGGGTGTATTGACTGTTGGAGCCACAGATGCTGGCCTGGTATATAAATTTGCTGGATATCTATGTCTTGAACCATTTAACCCATTTGGTGCAGGTTGTGGAAATCCTGGTATTCCAGTCGATGTATCTGGTAATAAATTACCACAATCTCCTGAATTATCTTACAGCATCGGTCTGAATAAAGACTTTGTTGGAGAAAATGGAAATACTCGAGCAAGAATAGTTTACAGATACATGTCTGAAAGAGAGGGAACTGTCTATAATCAACCACACCTTCAAGTACCTGAACATAAGTTTATTGACGCTACAGTTACATATCGTCCAAACGATGGAAATTGGTTTGTAAGACTTGAAGCTAAAAATCTTGGTGATGATAGATATATTGGAAGTTGGTATTTAGCTAGTGGCCTTCAAGGTGGCAATAAGTTTGCAACTGTTACAGATCCAAGAACATGGGGTCTAACATTTGGCACAACTTTCTAAAAATATATTAAATAAAGGTCCTTTCTGAGGGCCTTTATTTTTATACATTAAAATATATATAAAATCTATATGCAATTTACTACCAATCTTGTTATCATATAGCCTAATCTATCAATATTAATCGTTTATATAGGGGACTTTAATGTCAAAAATAAGAAATTCGTTATTATTATCTTTTGTATTTTTATCATTTTCGGTAATCTCGCAAGAAGTTGAAGAGGTTGTTGTTACAGCGACCAAGAAAGAAGAATCTATTCAGGATTTGGCTCTTTCAATTGAAGCTATCTCTGCTCAATCATTGGATGAGAACCAAGTCTATGATGTGTCAGATCTTGCTGAAATTACTCCAGGTCTAGAAACATCAAAAGTTATTGGTTCTGGTTCAGGCTGGACAATAAGAGGCATGGGATCATTCGGTATTGGTGCAGGTGTTATTGCATCTGTGGTTACAGCAGTAAATGGACACAGTGTTAATGATAGTGTTGTAGCTGACACTGGTTTTTTCGATTTAGAAAGAATCGAAGTGTTAAAAGGACCTCAAGGTACTTTGTATGGTAGAAATGCTGCAAACGGTGTCATTAATTTAATCACAGCTAGACCAACTTCAGAATTTGGCGGTAATTACGATGTTGAAATTGGTAGCTATGGTCAAATTAAAACTACTGCAGTTGTCAATATGCCGTTTTCTGATTCATTAAGAACAAGGCTTGCTGTCTTATCTAATAAAAGAGATGGTATGGTTACTAATACTGTAACTGGTAAAGACTTTGATGATAGAAATGATATGGCATTTAGGCTTTCAGTTGATTATGATCTATCTGACAGAACTCAGGTTCAGTTCACATACTCTGATCAAGAGAGTGATGATAATAGAATGCAAGAAGAAGTTTCATTTTGTGCTCAAAGTTTATTCTTTGGTTGTAGCCCCTATGAAAGAGGTGAAATGAATGTTGCTGCAGATACTCGAGGCCATTTCTCTGGAGCATTTGCTTTACTTGCTCATTTACATCCTGGTGAAGTTGTAAATGATTTTGCAAACTCTGTTGGATCACGTAATTTCAATAAAGTTGCTCTAAATAGAGCACCAACACACTATCAAAAACAAACTGTAGCAAACCTACAAGTTAACCATGACTTAAATGATAATTTGCTTTTAACAGCTAAGGTTTCTTACGACACTAGAGATTTTCACCAGAGTGGAGACCAAGATTTATCATATTCAGCTAATCCATTCTTAGGAACAGCTGCATCATTAGGTAGACCGGAGGTTGAAAGCTACTTATGTTTTGGTGGTGAGAGACAGTTTTGTGAAAACGTAGATTCAGAAAGAATTTATGACTTCTCAGATGTTAACTACCACAGCACACAAATGGAGATTAACTTAGTTTCAGACTTTGATGGTCCTTTTAATTACACAGTTGGTGCTTATCAAATAGATAATAGAAATGACAATGTATACCTCGTACAAACTGCTGGATCACAAATGATGACAAGCTTTGGTAATCATCCTTACAGTGATTTTATACAGGTATTAGGATTTCCTGATTGGTCTGCTAAAGGCGGATTAGGCTTTTATCAAGATATGTTAGCTTGGCTAAATCTTGCTGGTAATGCCCTTGCATGTCAGGGTGCTGTTCCTGGTCCATGTGATCCTGCGAAGATAGGTGCTTTTAATGATCAAACAGCTAAACAAGCTGGATATCCTAACTTTACTGTTCCATGGGAGCTAGGTGGAGTAATAAATGATCAAAATGTTGATGATACATCTAGAGCATTATATGGAGAAATGTATTTTGATATTTCTGACGATACTAAATTAACTCTAGGAGCTCGTTACCAAGAAGACGATGTGACTGCAGTTACTTTCAACCAAACCGGTGCAACAGGTTGGATGGCAAACGGTGGCTGGTTGTTTGAAAATAGAGATGAAATGTCATTTTCACCTGGTGGTAATGATGTTACTACGAAATCTGATGATCAATTTTCATACAAGTTAGCATTGCAACACAATTTATCTGATGATGTTATGGTTTATGGTAGTTATACAACAGCAAACAAGGCTGGTGGAGTAAATGCTGGAGCTAATCCAACAACTTATGAGCCAGAAGAAGCTGGAGTCTTTGATCTTGGTCTTAAAAGTATTTTGATGGATGGAGCTATGCTTCTAAACATGAATGTGTTTAATGCAAAAAATGATGGTTTCCTTGTTGCAGCTGTTGTTAATACTGGAACAGAAAATAAAAATATTGATGCTGAATTTACCGGGTTTGAAGGTAACATGATGGTCTTTTTATCTGAAAACACAAAACTTGAAGCTAACTGGTTATTCTTAGACCAT
>Ga0209359_10000149_pt1 | contig 15381 bp, 14 predicted proteins | sample MarorgKNORR_S2LV_FD_188224 | JGI IMG/M metagenome (GOLD analysis project Ga0209359, IMG submission 188224) | Marine microbial communities from the Southern Atlantic Ocean, analyzing organic carbon cycling - Surface_A/KNORR_S2/LV (SPAdes) (version 2) | ecosystem: Environmental > Aquatic > Marine... | reverse complement strand
TTTAGAAGTCTTACCTTTAAGTTTGGAAGTGAAATAAATAATGAACAAAAATTTGTAAATGAAAATATACAAAATTTAAAAATACCCACATTGGTCCTGCACGGTTCTGGAGACAAAATTGTACCTCTTAAAGCAAGTAGCAAAATTTCTCAATTAGAAAATGTAAAGTTTATCAAAGTAGAGAACTCTAAACATGAAATCCTTAATCAAGACACAAGAACATTTGTATTGAGTGAAATTCATCAGTGGTTTAGAGAGCAAAAAATTATTTAAACATCTTATTGCAATGTATTTGCAATAAGGTTTACTTAGTTTTATAATTTTGTATGCACGTACCTGACGGATTTATGAATGTTACTATGTCTGCCGCAACTGGTGTAATAAGTTTTGGAACTTTGTGGGCATATGTAAGATCAGCAAAAGACTTAATTGCAGATAAATTTATAGCTTTAACTGGAATGATGTCTGCATTAATATTTGTTCTTCAAATGATTAATTTTCCTGTGGCTGCTGGAACAAGTGGTCATCTGCTTGGCGGGGCTCTTGCTGTAATTGTTTTAGGACCAAGATTAGGTTTGATTTGTCTATCAGTAGTTGTCATAATACAATCTCTACTTTTTGCTGATGGTGGTCTTAGTGCATTAGGTGTGAATGTTCTAAATATGGCAATAGTTACCAGTGCAACAAGCTGGTTTATCGTAAAATATTGGATAAAATTTATTGGTAAAAATAAAACCTCTATTGTGACTGTTAGTGTCCTTGCCGGGATTCTAAGTGTAGTTTTTTCATCAATAGCGTTTACTATTCAATACGCAATTGGCGGAACAATATCTATTCCAGTTGGTACAGTTTTGATAGCTATGGTTACAACTCATCTAATTATTGGGTTGGGAGAAGGAATAATTACTGCCTTAATAATTACACTACTAATGCGCGTCAGGCCAGATTTGGTTTACGCATACGACAGAAGCGGTGAAAATACAACAAAAGTTTCTTTTTATGGATTATTTATTATTTTGATATTGCTTTTAAGTCTCATTACACCTTTTGCTTCATCCTCACCAGATGGATTAGAGTCGGTTGCTGAAGAATTTGGATTCACTCAAACTGATGGAATTGTTTTGCTTCTTGACGATTATGGGATTAATGCAATCAATAATAATTTCTTATCTACTGTTTTAAGTGCTTTATTAGGCATAACTGTTGTTGCAATTCTGTTCAATTTGATTATTACTAGAAGAAAAAGTGGGAAAAATTCTTAAGATTTTTTTTGATTTTTAAAACATCTTTAGTTAGATTTAAATTACTTTTTATGAAGAAAGTCTTTATAGATGATCATTATAAGAAGTATCAAGAGATAACCCTTGAGACAGGAAATCTGGAAACAGATTGCGGAGTTTTCAAGGGTTTTCTCGTTTCCTAACCTTTTTTAAATTTACTTACCATTTAACTCAATTTTATTAGGTGTTTAATTCACTAATCCATAATGAAATTAGTAATCATCACAATTGCTCCCTTTATTGTGTGTATACAAAAAATCCCTTGAACTTTGTTCTTGGGGTGTTCAATTTAACAAATTTAGCTAAAATTTTATACGATGGTAAATCAAGCAAAATTTAAAATCTTAGAAAAAGAATGTACTGCATGTATTAAATGCTCTTTGTCTTCCACACGACAAAATGTAGTTTTTGGTAGAGGAAATCCCAATGCCAAACTTTTTGTTATAGGTGAAGCGCCGGGGCAACAAGAAGACGACCAAGGCTTGGCCTTCGTTGGAAGAGCTGGAAAAATGTTAGATAACGTATTTTTATCTGTAGGTATAGATACAAATAAAGACTGTTATATATCAAATATCGTAAAGTGTAGGCCACCAAATAATAGGAAGCCTTTCTTAAAAGAAGTTTCAGAATGTAGTCCGTGGTTAACTGAACAAATTACAATGATTAAACCAAAAATTATCGTATTAGCAGGATCTACTGCAGTTCAGTCTTATCTTGAAGTTAGTGAACCTATTTCTAAATTGAGAGGAGGGTGGATTACAAAAGATAGTATTAAGTGTATGCCAATTTTTCATCCTTCGTATTTACTAAGGAATCCATCAAAAGAAAAAGGTAAGCCTAAGTGGCTGACCTGGCAGGATTTAAAAAAAGTCAAGAGAGAACTTAACTCACTCTGAAAATTCCTCTTTGGTGTTTAGTAACAATGAGAAGAAAATAAAAATAGATGCAATAACAATATTGGAATTAAATGCTTCATTTAAAAATACAACCCCTGCTGTAACTCCGACAATTGGAACAAGGTAGTCTACAGATGCAACTTGCAAAGCACTTACCCTTCTAATAAGCCAAGTAAAAGCTGTAAAAGCACTAAGATTTGAAATTACCAACGCTCCTATTCTGATTATTTGAGATGTTGATAAAGATTGCGGCTCTATATCAAAAATTATATAAGCAGCGATACTTAAAATAATTACTAGCGGATATTGATATGTAAGCCAGGTTGCAACTTTATACTTTGGTGCATATTTTCTATTTAGAACCGTTGCCAAAGCAATACACTGGACACCAAAAAATGCTAATGTTCCGCCAAGTAAAATATCTCCATCGTTCAGTAAGCCTGTTTCCCCTGTAATAAACAAATACAGAATCCCTATAAATCCAACAATTATGGCGATATATCTAACTCTTGAGATTTTCTCTTCTTTTAAAAGGATCTTTAACCAAAGTGCTGTAAATACTGGAGCTGAACTAATAAGCAAGGTAACAAGCCCAGAGGAAATATATTGTAAGGCATAAATAAAAAACCAGCTTACAGAAAAGACTGAGAATGTACCCGTAATTGTTGCCTCTTTAAGTATTCTCATTTGAAACTTTTCTCTTATAAATAAAAAATAATTCAAAAAAAGAATTGAGCCAATTAGGGTCACTCTTAATGTCACTAAGAAGATTTCATTAACCCCTTCAATTAACAAGCTTCTAGAAAGAACATTTCCTGAACCCCACATAAATGCAGCTACTAATACTGCTCCAATAGTTTGAATCAGTGTTGGCTTTTCTAAATTATTTTTTTCTGTTGAATTCATTATTGAGATAGTAACGTCTCAAAAAAGATAACTTTTATTATAAATTTCTAGTACTATTTCAAATACGGGAGCAAAAGCTGAGAGGGTTTAACAACCGACCGTATGAACCTGTTAGGTAATTCTAACGAAGGGAAATCGAACTCTCATATCCCATTATTTATAAAGGAATTATTTATATATGGATACAAATTTAATCTACTTAATAGTTGTTGCTATTTTGTCATGGATTTACTTCAAAACAAGAAACTTAAAATCCAATGAAGATGAATACTTTGTTTTAAACAGGTCTGAGGGCGTACTTGGTTTAACTTTAAGTTTTTACGCAAGTGGTATGGGGCTTTGGATTTTAACCTCACCAGCTGAAGTGGCTTGGTATGGTTTGGGATACGACATTTATGGATATGCTCTATCTGCAGCTACACCGTTTGTACTTATTTATATTTTTGGACCTAAGATTGCAGAATTGCTTCCCAATGGAGTAACCCTTGCACAGTTTGTTGAAACTAAATACGGTAGTATTGCTCAAAAAATAGTTTCATCAGTAGCAGTTATATATATGGGAGCTTTTTTAGTTGCTGAGTTTGCATCAATAGGTTTTGTTTTTGGATCAATATCATCTGTTCGTGGAGTATTGATAAGTTTACTTATTGCTGTCACAACCTTAGCCTACTTATTTAAACATGGTTTCAAAGCTTCTTACTTTACAGATAAGCTTCAGAGTTTTGGGATTGTTTTTTTACTAGTTATTGTTTTTACTATATGGTTCAATCAGAATAGTCCTTCTCAAATAATGTCTTTTGCAAATGCTGGCGGTTTAAATTCTTTTGAGACTTTTAGTCTTAAGTCTGCCCTAGCTGTAATAATTGCAGTAACTGCAGCTGAAGTTTTTTCTATGGGGTATTGGCAAAGGACTTTTTCAGCAGAGAACTCAGAAGTTATAAAAAAAGCAAGTATTTTTTCAGGGCTTGGTGCTTTCTTGACCATTCTTTTGTTAGGAATTGGTGGAGCAGTTGGAGCAGGAAAAGGTCTTGAAACGCCTTCATTAAGCTTTATTGACCAGCTTGAATTAAATAATTTTACGATTATTTTACTAGTTTCTTTAGCGACCCTACTTGTAACATCGAGCATTGATACTCTTGAAAATGCAATAGCTTCAACTATTTCCGTTGATATTATTAAGAAAAAATCAGAAGAAGCTAAATTAATAACATTACTTGTTGTTTGTACTGCTTTGATAATTTCACTTGAAGTAACAAGTATTTTTAATGTATTTTTGGTGGCTGATTTGTTTGCTACTTGTCTTGTTTTTCCAGCTTTCTATAGGCTGAAAAAATCTAGTAAGGATGCTTTACTTATTATTCCATTCGTCGGATCAATTGTTTCCGTTTATATATATAGATATCTATTTATAAATCTAAGTGAAAACCCTGGAGGTATTTTTATACCGACAGACCTTTATGGTTTAGCTGATCTAAATACTTTTGCTATAGCTTTATTTTCATCAGCACTAATTACACTTGTCGCTGATAGTTTAAGTAAATAGAATATGTTTTAATATATGAAATCTGAAAACTTAAATTCATTTAATACATTATCTAATTTAGTTGGTAAAGGTAAAAATTTAGTTGTACAAAGTACTCGCATGGACTTTGATACAAATACATACATCAGTGAGTTGTGGAAAAGAAGCAACGGTGAATGGAAGAAGTTTAAATCAGGGGACAGTAACTTTAGTAATCCAAAATTTGGAGATAAAGAAAATACTATTTTTTATATTAAAACAAATAGAACTGTACAAGACAAAAGTAAATCAAAAAAAACTTTATCTTCTATATATATGCAAGCAGGAAGATCTGTAAATAAAGTTTTTGAGATTGACGGGAGTATAAGTAATTACTTATTAAGTGCTGATGGAAAATTTATATACGTAACTACAAGTGAATTTAGTGAAGAATTTAAAAATATAGAAAATAAAGATTCTGAGCCAATGTATTATGAAAATCTTCCATTTCGTTTTGATACTAGAGGAATAATCTATAACAAAAGAGGTCACGTCTATAAGGTTAATCTTGGAACAAGTAAATTTAATAAAATAGTAGACGGAGATAAAAACCATATTATTTCAATCGGGTCCTTGGTTGAAAGTGATAAGGGTGTTGTTTTCTCTTATGAAAAGTACAACTCTAAGGGGACCATGTTAGAAGAGAAAGTTGGCTCCTTAGAAACCAAAAAGATTAATGAAGTTCATTCAAAAGGAAGCATGGGCAATCTTTTCTATTATGAAGGTGAGCTTCACGCTGTAGGTTTAAGAAATAGGTTTGACTGGCCCACAAACACGGCTGTTTTAAAGCTTTCAAGTAATGGAAAAGTTACATATAGACATCGTACGTTTGATAGAAATGTTGTAAAAGCAGAGGTTAACAATTCTGTACTCTATTTTTTATATGAAGACTCTGGAAAAACTTTGCTCCGTGATGGAACAAATAATATTGATTTAATTGATGCAGAAGTTACGGTTAAAGATTTCGCTTTTAACAATGATAAAACCTATGTTATAGCCAACTCATTCTCAAAGCCTGACGAAGTCTATGAACTAAATAATGGTCAACTTGAAAAAACATCTAAAGCTAATGAATTTTTTAACAAAAAGGTTAAGACATGGGATTGTGAGTATAGAAGAATTGATACAGGAAAATCAAAAATAGATACGTGGGGAATTTTTGTGGGTAAAGATAAGCCAACAATCTTGAATATTCATGGTGGACCCGCGAGCCAATACGGTTTTACATTTTTTGATGAGTTTCAAACATATGCTTCTGCAGGTTTTAATGTTATTGCTTGTAACCCCAGAGGTTCTAGTGGTAGAGGTCATGATTTCTTAAGAGATGTCTGTGGTAACAAATGGGGGATAACAGACTTACATGATGTTCTTACTTCATTTAAAAGTATGAAAAAATTAATGGGCATTACAAATAAAAATGATGGAATTATGGGTGGCTCGTATGGAGGTTTTATGACATCTTGGGTCATTAGTCATAATCCGAATATGTTCAAATCTGCGATAGTTGAAAGAGCGCTTTTAAATTGGGAGACTATGGTTGGTACGTCAGACATAGGAATAGGTTTTCCTGAAATGTATTTACTTGATGATATGGAAAAAAATATTAATTTATACAGAAAAAAAAGTCCTATTACATATGCATCAAATATAAAAACTCCGACACTAATTATTCACTCACAAGAAGACTACAGATGCCCAGTAGAGCAAGCAGAACAGTTATTTTCCAACCTTAAAAGAAGAAGTGTGAAAACAGCAATGCTTAGATTTCCTGGTGAAAGTCATGAGCTTTCTAGATCTGGAACACCAAACCACAGAAAACAAAGATTTGACCATATCATAAAATGGCACAAAGATAATTTGAATTAACTTTCGTCTTCACATCCACATTCTGGACACATCATTCTTCACCTCCTATTTCCTCTAGTTTTATAATTGCCCTTTTTTCATCGGGACCTTTCATGATCATCTTTGCCATCATGCCGTATTTTTTTCTAATTAAATCTGTAGCTTGTTTTTTGAGATCTAAGTCTTCTATGAGTGTTGCTTTTAAATCAAGGCTCTCTGAAAGCTTTTTAGAACCATTTTGGTTAGTAATGTAAATTGTTGCTTTACCATTATTTCTTACTCTTTTGACTTTTCCAGCATTAAGGCTCGTTGTAACAACTAATGAATTAGAAAAATCAGCAACCCATACTGGAGTTGTGACAGAGGATTTATCCCTCTTATAAGTAATGAGGTTTATGTATTCAGCTTCTGTGAAATTGTTTAAATTCATAAATTAAGTTTAAAAATAATTTAGCAATAGTTCAGGTAGTTGTTTAAATCTTCTTGCAGTGTTGTCCTCAGAAAAAAGTACATAAATAACGAATAGAATTAAAAATACTCTGGCTGGTGTTATCTTTCTAGACATAGAAATATGCTAAATATTTCTAGGATAAAAAAAAGGGATTTTTATAAAATCCCTTTTTTTTATGCATTTTTTGTATGCGTTATTGTTAGAGAGAACTATGCAGGAGTTTCTCCTTCATTAAAATCGACAAACAGCTTACCTGCGTATACAGGTCCCATATAAGCTATAGTGCTCCCGTCGAACAAATCTGTCTCTGATTCACTATCTAGTGCGTCCTGTAGTTTTGCAACAGCAGCGTCCATAGCGTCTTGTGAGTCCCAAAAGTTCCAGCTTATTGCACTGCTTCCATCAAAAATAGCACCTGTTACCTGAAGACCTTCTGACTCTTCATAAATTGGATCTACTTTTTCTTTAAGGAAATTTAAGACTGCATCTGTGTCTTTTGCAACTCCAACTACCAATCTTAAGTAGCTTGGTCTTTGGCTGTCTTTAGCCATAGTTTGATAAACCTTGCCATAAACTGCGTCTCCTTGATATATCACAGGAGGTGCCGCCATCATGCCAGCTGCCTCTGATAATACACCTTGTATTTTTTCTTCTACAGCCTCGGCTGACTCTTTACTTTCATAAGCAGACATATTAATACCAGAAGTCTCTCCAGTAATAGCCGCCATCATTGTTAAAAGTCCTGGAGTACCATCAAACTCAGGCATAACTTTATCTTTAACGAAAGATATAGCTTCATCTTTTTTCCCATCTTGCAAAGATGGAATAGTTATTCTAAAGTACATATATTTCTTCCTTTCTTCGTTATTCAGCTCCAGAGTTTTGGAAAGATACCCCAAGTGCCCACACAGTTGCGGGATAGAGAACTACTCCACCTAAAACTAAAATAATTAAATTAGCTGTATCTGGAATTAATCCAAATGCTGAACCTACTCCATTAACGATCACTAATATTGCTGCACCATATCCCGCATTAACACCCCAGCTTGGAAGGAGATTAACCTTGCTGCTTCTTAATACTGATAGTGTAAAAATGCCTAAAAATAATGCCCAAACTGGACCATTTGTTCCAGTTGTTTGCAAAATTTCATTTGTCGTAAATAATGCATTATCACTGTTTTCATTTAGTGGTCCTGCAAATGCATCTTGTACAAAAATACACTGTGTGACAAATGCAATAGACCCTGTAATTCTTACATAAGGATTATTGTCATCACCATATAATTTTGTAGTTAGAGCAAATACAAATAATAATGCAAAACCTGTAACAACATTGAGAACTGACAGTGCCGGCCCCCATGTTGCGTCGTATCCAGGGTTTGTGGGATCAAGGGCAAAAGCTTGTATTAAAAAACTTGGGACAATTGCAATTGCGAATATCCTTGCCATACTTGATCCAATTTGTGCTTCTTTATTACTTAACATAACTTCCTTTCTACATTTTTCCTACAGGAAAATCGACATAGTTTTTCCAAACTGTGCAATCACCTGTTAGCTCTTTTGGAGCTTCTTTTATTAAACTTGAAACTGCATCTTGTACAACATCTGCAATTACATCAGATGCTGCATGTGCAGCGTCGTGACTAGTCCAAAAATTAAAACTAAAACCACTATTGTTGTCAACTTTGCATGCAGCAGTAGCATATATGCCATCAACATTTTCATATGCCGGATAAACAGTATTTGTCATAAACTCTGTAACATCATCATAAGTTTTACCTTCTTGAGTTCCACCGCCTAATACAAATCTTGCAAAAAATGGATCTTCACCGTCTTTTGGAACCATAATGTATTGTTGTCCTGCAACCATTGGTCCTTCTAGTATTGTGGGCGGTTCTGTAATGAGATCGCCTAATCCCGCGAGGTTTTGCTGAAACTCTGACATTGCGGCTTCTTTAGCTTCATTATTTACCCAAGTAGTCCATGCCATGAGCTGACCAGCGTTGTTTATACAAGCTGCAGCGCCAAGAAGGCCACTTACTTGATCATAAACAGGAATTGCTACGTCTCTAAAATAATGAAGAGCTTTCTCTGTCATTCCTTCTTTTGGAGTTGCTAATCCTAGTCTTACATACATTATCTATCTCTCCATGCTAACAATGGCCCAACTCCTAGACCTAAGATAAATGTTATCCAAAGGACTAATTGAAGGGGCATTAAAGCTTCTGGTGGTTCATATCCAAAAAATGTCCCGGCCCCAGCAAAAATAACTCCCATAAGCCCTCCGACTAAAAGGTTGTATCTCCATATATTACCAATAACACCTTCTGAAACTGCATATAAAGCCACCATGTTTAAACAAATAAAAAAGAAAAACGGACCAAATTCATTTCCATCACTTCCTAGTGTTAAACAGTTTCCTGCAAAAACTGCTGCTGCTAAAAAAGTTGTGCCTTCTCTCCAGTTTTCAGGTACATTATCTCCTAATAATGGTTTGATGGTCAGAAAAATACCAGCAAGGCTTAAACCCCATAAAAAGTTTACCAATAGCTCTCCCGGAGGAGCTTCCATTCCCATTAATCCTGTAGTTACAAATCCTAAAAGGTTTGTAATTAGGAATAAGTAACCAGCCTGTTGTGCATTTTCTTTATCTGTTGATGCAAAAAATGATTTCATAATTTATTTCCTTTCTTTTATTCTGTGCTTGATGACATTTTGTCACCCCAAGCAACATAACTTCCGTATCCAAAACCTATAATCATAGAGATCCATGCGATTCCAAAAACTAGTTGGATTGACTCTGGTGGTGTATAATCAAAAAATAAATTTCCACCTGAGGCAATGAGGATAAAAGTAAAAGCAAAAATACTTAAATACTCATAAACTGGTCTAAAGACTCCAGTACCTCTTATAGTAAGAAGATAAGTCAATGAGTTGAATGCCCACAGGAAGTACATTCCTGAAAAACCATTTTCTCTAAATTCAGGTACTGATATTTCAATAAGTGTTCCAAGTATTATCACTGTTCCTAAAATACCGGTAGCCATTTTCCAGTACTCAGGTACCTGATCTTCAACTAATTGATAACTACCTATAATTATCGCTAATAATGTAAAACCCCAAGCAAAGTTGAATATTCTATTTACTCCATCAACGGACTCAAAAAGTTCAAATCCAGTAGCAATTAAATAAATATTACAACCAATAAAACCGATTGCGTTTTGTCTTACAAGACTGCCTATCGGTTGGGTAAAAAATGCTTTCATTTTATTTCCTTTCTTTTGTTATTGTTTATTGCTAAAAGCTGTGTAAGTTCCCGCTGTAATTCCTATAAGCCACGTAAAGAACACCGGCAAAAATATTATGTCAAGAGATTCAGGTATCTCTACTCCAAAAAAGAACTCTGCGCCTAAAACAAGAATAAATGCAGAAGCTCCAAACATAATCATATATCTATAAACATTGGACATTTTACCTTCAGTCGTGAAGGCATACCCAAGAAAGGCAAAATTAAGAAATATAAAAATTGGTTCTCGAGCTATTGGGTTTTCTATTTCTCGAGCAACATAACCAGTGTCAATTAAATTATCTAGCAAAATAACAGCAGCAATCATAGCGTTTGCAGTTCTCCAAGATTCAGGAATACTGTCTTCCATGATTTGTGGTCCAAGAAGTACGATCTGCGCTATTGCTACAGCTCCAAAGAAACTAGCTAATGTTCTGACAACCAATATGTCTGGCTGTATAAAAGCAATTACTCCAGTAATAAAGAATAGAATTGATGAAGTTTTTGCTGTAGAAACATCATCTTGTATAAAAAATTTTTTCATCAGTTAACTTACCTCCCATAAGTTTTTGTATTCTTTTGTCAATTTAACTTCCTCAAATTGACAATACAGTATTTTTTTGTAACTTTTAATTAAACATTTAACTTAAGTTTTGTTAAGTTAAAACTTCAAAGTTAATAATAGTCATCTAAACTTTGAGATGTATAAATAAATCTAAAAAGAATAAACCATGAAAAACAATTTAAAAATAGATGGAAGAGTTAAAAGGTCAAAAAAGATAAGAGATGATGTTCATCAAAAATTAATACTCTCTGCAATAAAAATAATTGAGGATGACAATGGTAAAAGTGGTGTAAATATTTCTGCTGTTCAATTGTCAAAATTGTCTGGTGTATCAACCGTAACTATTTATTCTCACTTTCCTAATTTACAAGTAGACCTTAGTTTATCAATCTTAAACTATCTACTTAATCTGGCATTACATCATTATGATGTAAACCTTATGAACAATATGCGCGAAAAAGATAAATTAAATTTACTTTATAAAGGTTTGAGTTATGCCAACACTAAATTTCCATTTGCGGGTTCTCAAGTTTATGGATTGTTAATGGTAGGAAATATATTTAATGATAATTTTAAAAACCACGAATTTGTAAAAATTAGAAATAATATAATTCAAAATATCTTTAAACAAGAAAAATTAGAAATTTCCAAGGCTGAGTTTATACGTAATTTAAGTATCTATGTGAACGGAACCTTTCACACTGCCATAAGCAATATAGATAAGGATAAAGAAGGGGAGAAAAAATTTCTTAATAGCTCTTGGTCAAAAGTTTATGAAAATTCTTCAAAATTAAATCTGTTTGATACAAGTTAAAGGGTTTTTTTTCTAGTTAAGAAATATTTTTGAGAGTTTTAACAAGGCTTTCAATAAGCATTTCTATATGATCAATTTGTACACTCTCATTTGGTGCATGAGCGTTTCCAAGCTCTTCATCTGCAGCACCAACTAATACAAGCTCTGCATTAGGAAATTCTCTAACAAAATCATTAGCAAAAGGTATAGAACCACCTACACCTATGTAAGCTGTTTCATTTTCCCAAACTGAATTAAAGCTATTTACTAATTCAGTAGTAAATGGTTTACTTGGATCTGCTACTACCCCTGAACCTTTTGAGTTTGGAATAAATTTAACAGATGCATTCCAAGGAATATTTTTCATTACATGTTCTTCAAGCATTTTCATCGCATGCTCAGGGTCTTCTGTTGGAGGGAGTCTCAAGCTAATTTTTGCTCTAGCTTTTGGGATTACTAAATTTACTGCATCTTCAATAGATGGTGCATCAATTGCCAAAACATCTAGTGCCGGCTCTAACCAGAGTCTCTTTGAAATACTATCCGTGTCAAAAAGATTTATTTCTTCTGAACCAAGCATTTTTTGAGTATAAGATTTATCAAGTTCTGCAACTTTCATATCAGTTGGTGTTAAGCCTTCAATCATTAAATCGCCTTTTTCATTATGAAATGAAGCAATAATTTTGCTTAATACCATGAAAGCATCTGGAACAATGCCTCCACCCATGCCTGAATGTACTGGTCTCATTGGCTGATCGACTTCAATAATGGCATCTGCTAAACCTCTAAGAGATGTTGTAATTGTTGGTACACCAATTTTTACATTACCTGAGTCAGCAATAACAATTACATCTGCTTCTAGAGCTTCTCTATTTTGTTCAATAAAATCTGACATAGTTGGCGAACCAATTTCTTCTTCACCCTCAATGAATATGCGAATGTTTACCGGCAAGTCCTTAAGCAATTGTTTTACTACATTGTAATGTACAACTACTCCTGCTTTGTTGTCTCCAGATCCTCTTCCATAGAGTCTTCCATCTTTTATCACTGGATCAAATGGATCCGTGTTCCATAAGTCTAAGTCACCAACTGGTTGAACATCATGATGAGCATATAGTAAAACGGTTTTTTTAGAAGGATCTATTTCAGTATGAGCTACAACAGCAGGCATACCGCCAGCAACTTTAATAACCTGTGTATTCAATCCAAGGTCCACAAATAAGTTTTCAACAAACTGCGCTGATGCATCAACATCATCTCGGTGGTTTTTATCAGAGCTAATTGATTTTATTTCAATCATTTCTGATAATAATTTTGTTATTTCTTCTTGAGCCATAATTAATATCTTAAGGTTAAAAAATATTTACTCGTAGGAGATGGCGTCGAGTATGTTTTGTCTTGCTGCCCTGATAGCTGGAAGAATGGCTGCAATGACACCTGCAATAATTGCTATACCAATCCATAAGAATGTCTGTGGAATAGAAACAGCGAACACTGTGAACCCTTCATCAGCTAATGTTTGTATCAAGCTCCATGCAAAGAAAATTCCAAGTCCTGTACCTAAAGCAGCACCGAATATAGAAATAATAGAAGATTCAATAAAAATCATTCTTCTTATTTGCTTTCTATATGTTCCAATTGCTCTCATTAGTCCAATCTCTCTTGTTCTTTCATAAACTGAGAGAGATAAAGTATTGGTTATTCCAAACAATGCAACAAAAATGGAGATTGATAAGAACCCGTAAATTACATTAAGTAATAACTGTATTTGATTGTTTGCTTCTTCAACTAATCCGTCTTCATCTCGTATTTCAACACCAGGGTAACCATCAACAATCCCATTAATTTTCTCTTCTAGCTCAGGAGTTTTTTCGGATACGTTAAAATATAATTCAGTATCTAAAGACTCTTCAGTAAAAAATGAATTATTCTCTAATAAAACAAAAAATTCAGCAGGAGGTTGGGTCGTCCAATCAAATATATAAGAAACAGTAAAAACTTTTTCCCCTTCTTCAGGAATCGTTAATGTAACTTTATCGCCAACAGATAGCTCTTCTCTCTCAGCAGTAGGCCTTAAAATTCCGATAGTATTTTCTTCCAAAAACCCTTCTCTGCTTCCCTCAATATCATCTGTCTTTACAAGATCAAAAACTGTTTCATCAACTGCACCTAATATCAGGGGTCTTTGATTATATCCAACCACTGTAGCTCTTGTTCTTGAAAGTTTAGTTACTTCATCAAGCTCTAAAAGCTCTTCAGACAATCCTGTTGGAATTCCTGGAGATGCAAATACATTAGCTGCACTTACTTGATAGTCAGCTAATATTACTTCACTAATTAAAGTCTCAGCCTGTGCTTTAAATGAAGTCGTGATTACATTAGCCAAAGAAATTAACGTTAAACCAATCATTAAAGCAGATGCAGTAGAAGCTGTTCTTCTTGGTGTACGTTTTGAGTTTTCTGTTGCTAGCTTGCCTAAAATACCAAACACAAGGTTGTATACTTTTTCAAATAAAAATACAAACGGTTTTGTTATTGATGGAGTTATTACTGATATACCGATAAATATTATTCCTGCTCCAAAACCAACTTGTTGTAAAGCAGACAGTGTGGGTAGATCTAAAAATTCAAATAACACACCGAATAGCATTCCAAAACCTATCGTTGAAATTAAAGAGCCAAGTAAAAGGCGTATAAATAATGATTTTCCTTTTGGAGTTGAAATACTATCTCTTATAGCTTCCATGGGACTTACTTGTGAGGCCTTTCTGGCTGGAAGTATCGAAGACATAATAGTGACAGTTATTCCAATTGCTAAACCAACCAATGCAGCTTCTGTAGTTAAAACTAATGGACCATCTGGAAGTCCGAATTCAAAATACTGCAATCCAGCTTTAACCGCTACAGCCAATCCAATGCCTAAACCAATACCTAAGCCTGATCCAATAATCGACATAAAGAGAGATTCTGAGATAACTAGTCTATAAATCTGTCTCTTTGACGTACCTAAAGCTCTCAACAATGAAAGTTCTTTTGTTCTTTGGAGTAAGAGGATTCTGAAGGTATTTTGAATAATAAAAGCACCAACAAATATTGCTATTCCAGCAAAAACATTAAGAATGGTATTGAAAAAATCTAGACCCTGTTTGATAGAGTCTGCTTGTTCTGCAGCTGCTTCTTGTGCGTTAATTACATTTAAGTTTTCTGAATCTAAGTTTGTAATTTGATCTTTAACATCATTGATATCAAAATTGTCTTCAATTACAACATTAATCAAATCGACTTTACCTCTTGAATCTAAAAGCCTCTGTGCTGTTTTAAATTCAAATAAAGCAAATGTTGCTCCACCAGGCGACCCAACACTTGCAAATTCTGCAATTCCTGAAATAGTAAATGTTGCAGGAGTTGCTCCAGCAAGAACGGTAACTTTATCTCCTACAACAAATCCATTATTTTCAGCTGTTAACACATCCATAACTACTTCTTTAATACTTGCAGGAGGTTTTCCATCAACAAGAGACCATTGCTGAGCATAAGAGTTGCTATCCCAGGCTGCACCAAATGTAGGTGCAAAACCATTTTGAATAAGAATTGTTTCTCTTGGGCACTCTTTAATAAAAGAATGGCAGTCTTTTCTTGGACCAAATTTTATATACTGAGCATATCCTAAAACCTCTCCCCAAGCAGCTTTCACACTAGGTAGATTTTGTATATCTTGTATCTTTTCATCAGGAATCTTTTTAACTTCAAAAGAAATAGGTCCCTGTCCACCATCTCCGCTAAATCCTTGAGCAAAAT
>Ga0209359_10000148_pt1 | contig 15423 bp, 9 predicted proteins | sample MarorgKNORR_S2LV_FD_188224 | JGI IMG/M metagenome (GOLD analysis project Ga0209359, IMG submission 188224) | Marine microbial communities from the Southern Atlantic Ocean, analyzing organic carbon cycling - Surface_A/KNORR_S2/LV (SPAdes) (version 2) | ecosystem: Environmental > Aquatic > Marine... | reverse complement strand
AGACGCCTTAGCTTCAGTTCTTATGGTTCAAAGAGGTTTTGATAAGAAAGATTTTGCAAGGAATCACCCTGGTGGGGAATTAGGAAAGCAATTAGCACTGAAAGTTGAAAGTGTGATGCATCCTTTAAATGAGGTTGCTCAAATCAATCAAAACGATTCAATTAGTTCATGTGCCAAGAAGATGACTGATATGCCATTAGGTGCAGCACTTTATTTAGAAAATGATATATTAAAAGGAATAGTAACGGAAGGGGATTTAAGAAAATCAATTGCTTCAACTAGTGATATATCATGTTCAATTTTAGATTTTATAAATAATGATCCCATTTCAATCAATCCTTCCATTTCAATATTAGACGCAATGAAAGTGATGGAAGATAGAAGATCTCAAATTTCTTGTTTACCTGTAATAGATAGTGATGGAAAGTGCCTTGGTCTAGTAACACTTCACGATTTATATCAAACTAAGCTAGTATAAAAAAATTATCTTACAATAACCATCTTCATGGTCTTATTATAATCACTTTGACCATCAACTTTTGCTCTTAATTGATAGAAGTATACTCCACTACTTAAAGTTTCTCCATCATCGTTCTTACCATCCCATATGGTAGTAAATTGACCAGCAGATTTATCTCCTTCATCAATAGTTCTAACCATCTGACCCAGTGTATTGTAAATATGAATCTCAACATCGACCATATTTACCATTAATGATGGAATATCATATTTAATAGTAGTCTGATTCTTAAATGGATTAGGGAAGTTTTGATATAATTTAAATTCTTCTGGATTTCTAAGTTGCATCATACCATTTCCAACCATACCATCTACAGAGTAGAATTGGTAGTTTAATTTAATGTCAGTGGAAATTGGAGCGCCATCGATATTAATTGTAACTTTTCCATCATTCGAAGATAAGATTCCGAATTCTAATTCATAATATTCGTTTTCTTCATCTGCATTTTCTAATACCAAGTAACCTTGTTTTTGATCAGTATTAAAATCATAAATGTTATTATTATTTCCAATTTCAAATCTTCCAGCAGTTACACCTTCAGGAAGTTCAATAATGATTTGATTACCAAGAATCTCTGCTTCAAATTCAGTTGGCATAATCTCAATATCTTCAACCGTTCTTCCTTGCGCTTTAGTCCAAAGCCACATTCTAGAAAATACGCTTAAATCTTTAATATCATTCTGGTTATCAGGTGAAGGAATAAGATACGGAGCAGTTCCAATGGCAGGACCAATATCTACTGAGCTATCAACTCCTGAATTAGGCCATGCATTTACAAACACATTAAGATCTTCAACATCAACATCAGAGTCACCATCGTAATCAGCAAGAAAAGAGACATAAGTTGATATATCTTGTTCAACGATATCAGAGAAATTTCCACTAGCATCTTGAGCAGCGATCTCCACAGTATAATCTGCTCTATCAGTTAAAGATAATCCTGTCAAGGTAAGATCATCACCAGCATCAATATATTCATTACCATAAACATTAAAATCTGCATCTCTAATCAGAAGATAATATCGAGAAATTTCTATATTATCACTAAATCCAGAAACACTAACACTTACCTCTGTTAAAGATTTTAAATATCCATCAACAAGATTATTAACTGTCATTGTACCAGCAGTAGGGGCTACAGTGTCAAGTACATATGATACCTGCTCACTTAAAGTTTCATTTCCATCATCATCTATGGCACTCACTCTGTAATACCATCTTTCTCCTTGAGTTATACCGTCATGTAATAACGAATCAATCCCAGCGGTATTTGGATAATAGAATGTTGAGTCTTCCCAAACATTGGTGATTCCATCTGAAGAAAAAGAAGGAGAGAATTGTGCAAAAAGAGTATCACCTAATGTTCCAACTCCTAATAATGTATTACTATTAGGATCAAAATTATCAGTTTGACTTGCATAAACATTATATGAAGCTAAATCAGGTTCACCATTTCTATTCCAAAAAAGTGCAAGTCCATCATCTGTTGGTGACCACGTATCGTTTACAGCGTCATAAACTAATTCTCTTTCAACTTTCAAGCCTTGCGGAGGTAATGGTGCTCCATCTCCTGATAATTGACCAGCAGTTAAACGGAAGCTATCCCAGAAAACGTAACTTGGTGCATTAGCAGTTGTGGAATGGATAGCAATTCTTACCTTGCTTCCAGCCCATTGACTTAAATCATATGAACTTTGCTCCCAAAGTGCCTGAGCAGATGAAATAGATCCTAATGTTTCTGTAAAATCTGATACATTAGATCCTCCCGAAGGTGATAATTTTACATCAAAAGTTTCTGTTTGCCCACCAACAACTTGAGTATAGAAGCTAAATGTGTTATCTACACCAGCTCTTAACCATAGCTCAGGAGTAATGAGCCAATCATCTCTAGAAGTTTCAGTAGTATAATCTCCCTGACCTGCCATTCTACGGCTATTTTCAGCGGCATTTTGACCATTATTGTAATACCACCAACCAAAAGAAAACTCACCACTACTGTCAGAGTCACCATTTGCATTAATGAAGGAGAAATTTCTGATATCTCTAGCACCGTTAGTAGCACCATAAGGCCATACTTCAAAACCTTCTCCCCATAGATTATCTTGTTGAGAAGTTGCCCAAATCAAATTAGTTTTTGTTGTAACACTGCTATTGGTTCCGTCTCCAACTGTCAAGGATACAGTAAATCTTCCGGCTTCAGTGTAAGTGTGCGTAGGACTTTGTGATGTACTCGTATTACCATCACCAAAATCCCAAGACCATGAGGAAGCATTACCGGTTGATCTATCAATAAAATTAACTTCAAGAGGAAAAGCGCCAGAAGTTTTGCTTGGAGAAAATGCAGCATTTAATGGTGCTGTTGAAGTAAATCCAGGAGAAGTAAACTGTCCTCGACCAAATGTACCTGCAGACATTTCTCCATTTGAATTCATTGCTAACATATCAACTCTTACATTTGCCAATCCGTCATTTGAAGGATTCCATGTTACTGATGAGCTTGTTACGTCATCAGAAACCCAAACACCAACTTCAGTAGCAATAGCAACTTGATTAAAATTATCTCTATTATAAAGTCCCCATCTTACTGGGATATCAGGTAAATCACCTTCAACATTTACCCAAGCATTAGATCCTCCTCCAGAAACAGTTTCATAAATTGAATTTATTCCATAATTAGATAATGTAATTAAAATTTGGTTATCATCTTTACCTATATCAATTGATGAAATATACCCAGTTGTACTTGAAGGACTAATCTCAGTTACAGTGTAACTGTCAGTATGTGCGTCAGTTATTTTAAAGACTCTTCCCGAAGCAGTCCCAACAAAAAGCAATCCACTGGTGTGTGGAGAAACTTTATAGGCTGAGGCACCTGATCCTAAATTGATATTAATAAAGTCATGTGCAGATAGTATTGTATAATCTTTTTGCCTTAAGATACTTGCTGTATCAAATGTTACATACATAGCTTTATTGACACCATCAAGTACACTAGGATTGATAAAAAATCCTGCATCAGTACCGTCACTATTAGTTATATTTGAATATAAACCAAATGATTGCCCACCATTAACACTTCTAACAATATTTCCATATATAGTAGCAGCAAATTGATAATCAGGATTAATTTGGTCGATGTGAGTATATCCGCCGTCTCCACCATAAACTTCTAACCCAGGCTGTTTACCAGCAGTATCTAGTCTCCAAGTACCATTATCTTGTGCACCACCAAGAACATAATCAGGATTAGTAGGATGAATTGCAGTAGAATAAAATTGAGTTGTTACCATGTTGTCATTTTTCATAGTAAATGTATTTCCACCATCAGTTGTTAAAAATACACCACCATCATTTGAAACAAGTATTTTATCACTATCAATGAAAACTATATTATGATGATCAGCATGGACATAAGGTAAACCAAAACCTGTACCACGCCATTCTGAAATTTCAGTCCAAGTAGTCCCAGAGTCGGTTGATTTATGAATTGATAATGCTCCAGCAGCATAAATTGTATTAGTATCGTTTGGATCGATTCCTAAGAACCCCCAATAAGCCATTGAACCCTGATAATCTCCAAATGGATTTCCACTTTCATCTTGTCCAATAGATTTTTGTGTCCAATTAGCACCACCATCTTCAGATTTTCCTAGCCAAGTAATGTAACCTGTAGTTGCACTTTCAAACATTGCATATAATACATTTGGATCGCTTGGAGAAACGTCAACAAACGACCTATCAAATGAACCTAATGCGCCAATAGTATAAGCACTAAAAACAGTACCGTCATCACTGTAAAAAATTTGACCACCACCATCTCCAAAAGTATTAGTTCTAGTAGCAACAATTAATCTATTATTTGAATCTAATTCTAAATCTGTCACATGATGATTAGAACCTGTTGTTATTTCTCCAAGAACTTCAGTCCAAGTAGCACCACCATCCGTTGATTTTTGTAACCCATTAATACCGGTATATTCTCCTTCAGATAAAGCTCTTCCACCTCCAGCATAAACAGCCCCAACACCGCCCTCATCTCTAACAATTATTGTATCAATATATTTTAAGTCTGTTGAAGAGGGGAGTTGATTCCAAGTTGAACCACCATCTGAAGTTTTCCATATACCAAAACCTTTTAAACCTGAGCCAATCTTTTCACCAGTACCAAGATAAATAATATTCGCATCTGTTGGATCTGAAGCAACACAAGTAATATTTAAAGTATCCCAAAAATCAGAAACCTTTGTCCATTCAGAGCTTGCATTTTCTATATTAGTTGCAGACCATAGCCCACCACTTACTCCAGCAGCCCAAACTTTATTATTTGAACTAAAATTTCCATCAAGCATTAGCGCTCTGGTTCTACCAGCTTGTTTACTAGGACCTCTTTCTGTCCAGTCAATTTCTGTCTGCCTATTTAAATATGAACGAGAATTTAATTTTGCATCCCTAAATTTTATTGCTTCTAAAACCTTTTCTGAAGGAACAGAATTAGTGTTTGGATCTCTTGTCATCATAAAGTCATGATAATTTTTTAAATCTGGTCTAGCTTTTTTTGGAAGACTTTTTACATAACTTCTTTTAAAAGACTTATCACTTAAATATTCGGCTAAATACTTTTCATTCTTAAGACGTTTATTTTCAAAATAAATGTCACTAACTGGTTCAAAAGAGATAGTTAGAATTAAAGTTGCAACTAATATGTATATAATCTTTTTCATTTTTTACTCACTCATTATAAGGTATGCTTCAACAGCATCATTAACAGTAATATCTCCTCCATCTACATCAAGCATAAAATTACCTGAAGCATTTAAATTAATAGCAGTATAGTTATCAACTGAGCCATTTAAAGTGAAATTCACAGTTGCAATTACTCCATCTCCATCATTTGATGGAAGATCACTTGAAAGTGATGACGTATAAATTATAAGTCTATTAATACCTGGATTGCTTGTAGTAACAAGCAATGGATCAGTATCACCTTGTAAAAAATCTCCTGAAGACACACTATCATAAGTCATTAAACTAGAATCATAGTTAATTGTAACTTGGGCAGCTGCCAATCCAGTAACTCCCAATACTTTAACATCAAGAGAAAATGATGATCCGCTTGAAACTTCAAGATACTTAGGGTCGAAAACAAATGCAGGGTTTTGAACATCCTCAACAATGACAAGACCTGGAGAGGTAAATGTATCTGTTCCAGCATCTCCAGTAACAGATAAACTTACATCAAATGTTCCGGATGTAGTATAAGTGTGTATTGGATTTGTATCAGAGCTTGTATTACCATCTCCAAAGTTCCAAGAAGAGGATGAATATCTTATTGACTCGTTTGTAAACTCAACTCTTAAATCTTTTTTACCTGTAGTGGTATTAGCTGCTGAAAATAAAGCTAAAGGAGGTGATGGTGAAACAGTAACATAATTTGTTCTTGTTAATGTGTCAACGCCGTTAGGTCCTGTTGCAGTTAACGAAACTGTGTATGAACCTGCATCATTATATGTATATGAAACTGATGTTCCAGATGCATCTAAAACTCCATCGCCATTAAAATCCCAATCATGTGTTGTAGTATTTGTAGATGTTGAAACAAAGATTACTGTTAGGGGAGCGCTACCACTTAATGGATTTGCAGAAAAACTAGCTACAGGAGGATCATTACTTGGACCTGTACCTGAATCATCTCCACCGCCACCGCCACCTCCGCAGTTAATTAGGAATAATAATAAAAATAATGAAAGGGATTTTTTTAACATTAGACAATGTACAATAGAAATGGACTTGGTATCAATATTAAAATGAACGATATACTAAAATTTCATATTTGAGATATTTTAACATTTCGCGATGATAAATATTCCAATAAAAAATTAGTACAATTCTCATTAGCACCTACTATTTCAGGGGGAGAGATGCCTTTTGTGGACCAGATTTCTTCTAGTAACATATTAATAGTAGCAGTTGCAGTGTAGCCTGTTGTTCTAGCCATAGAAGACGATTTTGAAATAATATCCATTTCATCATATAAATGGTAATGAATATTTTTTTCATTTCCATTTATATTAATATCTAAAACTGTAAACTCAGGTTCATCATCTTCAAGCTTCCAATCATTGAAGAGTTTGCTAACAGTTTTATCAAAATTATTTTTATCAAACAAATTTTTATCAATCATTGATTGTATTAATGCAGCATGTCCAGGATAACGGAGCGTTTTCTCTTTCATGTTTGGTATATGTTTCATTGTATCTAGCAATGATCTCAAACCATCTGTGTTAAAACCTTCTAATTTTCCAACATCTGCGATATCAAATTCTTCAATTTCTGAAAGTGCAGGTTTTATCTCAATTTTAGAATCAATCATCATTCTTGCTGGGCGAGTGTATTCTTCAACAACATCAATAGGAGAAAATGGAGCTTTATAATTATAAGGTGGTAGTGGATTTTTTGGCAAACCACCTACAAGATAGTTAAATGAATTGATCTGCATTTTAGCATCCCAGTAACCAAGCAAAAAATTAGGAATTCCAGGTGCTACTCCAGCATCAACTACTGCACAAACATTATTTTTTATTGCTAAATCATTTAGAGATAAAACATTTTCTGGCGAAAAAGATATATCAACAACATTTTTTTTACACTCAATAATTGTCTTTAAAGCTTCAAATCCTAAAAAGCCTGGTACAGCCAAAAGTACAATATCAGCTTCAGCTATCCATGATTTAAAAACTTCTTTATCTTGAACATCTATTTGAGAAATTTGTATAGAGCTATCTTCGCTTTTAATTTTTTTTAAGAGATCTAAATTAGTATCACCAAGATGTAATTCATAATTTTTAGATAAATCTAGTGCCATTGTTTTACCTACAAGACCAGCACCTACTTGAAAGATTTTTTTCATTGAAATTTGCGGGATAGACGGGACTCGAACCCGCGACCTCCGGCTTGACAGGCCGGCGTTCTAACCAACTGAACTACTACCCCAAATTATTGCTTGAAGAGTATAGCCATAGGTATTATTACCAAATAGCCAACTAATAAAAGTAGTGGAGAAATAACTAAGCTTTGAAAACTGTTTACTTCTCCTAAATACATTATCAAATAACCCACAATTATAACGAAAACTCCAACACCAAACAAAAGATAATTTTTTCTTTTGTAAGGCCATAAAAACTCTAGAGTTTTTTTATTTTTATTTTCCATAATTAGAAAGTTAGTTGCGATAATCTTTGTTTGCAAAAATATTATTACATCCATTGATTTGAAATTAGAAATAAGCTAATTTCTAGCCCTCGGATGAAAGAAATAAATACTACCACATCTATAGTAATAACAATACTTATTATTTTAGCGACAAGTGTGCTATCAATAAATAATCGTGAGATAAATGCAACAATAATCACAATCGAAAAAGGCATGTCATTAAATACAGTTTCTGAATTATTACTTGATGAAGATGTTGTAATAAATCAAAATATATTTAAGTTAAAAGTGCTTGGAAGAGGATTAGCATCTAAAGTTCCAACTGGAAAATTTTTAATTGAAGGAAAAATATCTGATGCTATTATTATTGACTTAATTTTTAATAAAGGACCTATAAAATTAAAACTCACTATTCCTGAAGGACTTCAATCAAAGAAACTATTTAAAAATATAAATTCATTACTAAATACTGATTATGACTTTGATCAATATTTTGAATCTCAAAATATTTTAGAACAATATAACATAAGTGCTAAAACGCTTGAAGGTTATCTTTACCCAAATACTTATTACATATATCATAATACTAATCCTAAAGAAATTATAGATATTTTATTAAAAGAGTTTTGGAATCAATTTGATAAAAATTTACAAGATCGTGCGAATCAGTTAGGATTTTCGGTACATGAAGTTGTAACTTTGGCGTCTATTATCGAAGGAGAAGCTATGCTTGATAGTGAGCGTGAAACCATTTCTTCAGTATATCATAATAGGTTAAAAATTAATATGAAATTACAAGCAGACCCTACAATTCAATATATTTTATCAGGACCTCCAAAAGCATTATCAAATAGAGATTTAAGGGTTAAATCAGATTATAATACTTATCAAAATTATGGATTGCCTCCTGGGCCAATTAATAATCCAGGGATTGAGTCTATCAAAGCAGCATTGTATCCAGAGGATACAAACTTTTTATTTTTTGTTGCTCAAGGAGATGGTTCCCATGCATTTACAACCAATGAAAAAGATCATGAAGAGGCAAAAAAGATTTATAAAATTAATAAAAGAAAAAATAAATGAAGCTAAAAGATTTAAATACACAACAACTCAAAGCTGTCCAAACAGTTAATAAGCCAGTTCTAGTTTTTGCCGGAGCGGGTAGTGGTAAAACCAGAGTACTTACTTACAAAGTCTGGCATTTAATTAAAGAAAAGCTATTTAAGCCGGAAGAGATATTAGCATTAACCTTTACTAATAAAGCCGCAGCGGAAATGAAATTAAGAATTCAAGAAAGTATTTCATGTGAGGGGGTAAATGTTGGAACATTCCATTCAGTAGGTGCTCGTATTTTAAGAATGCATATTTCTTCATTAGATGAAGGATATAACTCTAGTTTTACTATTTATGATACCTCAGATCAGAAATCTGTTATTAAGGAAGTAATTGAAAGCTTAAATCTATCAGAATTTAAAGAGCTTAATGTAAGTTTCTTAAAAGCTCAAATTGATAAGTTTAAAAATGATAATCTTTCAATCAAAAAAATTGAGGCAAAAGCCCAAACATTTGAAGATGAAAAAATTGTTGAGGTTTATAAAGCTTATTGCGAAAAATTAAAGTCAAATAATGCATTAGATTTTAATGATTTACTGCTTCTGCCAATCCAGCTATTAAAACAAAATTCTAAGATTTTGAATTTTTACCAAAATTCATGGAAATATGTCTTAGTAGATGAATTCCAAGATACAAATTCACCACAATTTGAGATTGTATCATTATTAGCTGGAAAGCATCAGAATATTACTGTGGTTGGAGATGATGATCAGTCAATCTATGGATGGAGGGGAGCAAATATTGATAATATTTTAACTAATTTCCAGGATACTTTTTCTAAAAATATTGAGATCAAACTTGAAAAAAATTATAGATCAACTCAACGAATTTTAGACGGTGCATGGTCTGTTGTTTCTAATAATAAGAATAGAGCTGAAAAGAAATTAGAAGCTACAAGAGGCAAAGGTGAAAAGATTTCACTTATTTCAGCTGGAAGTGATGAAGAAGAATCAAATGCAATTTGCGATTCAATTAAATCAGAAATAAAATTGAATAAAAGCTCATTTAAAGATTTTGCAGTTTTGTATAGAACAAATGCTCAATCTAGATCCATAGAACAAGCTATGGTTAAGGAAGGACTGCCTTATAATATTGTTGGCGGTACAAAGTTTTATGATAGAAAAGAAATTAAAAATGTATTGGCTTATTTAACTTTGGTTGCTAACAGTAGTGATGATATAGCATTAAAGCGTATAATTAATTTTCCTGTTAGAGGTATTGGAGAAAAATCAATCAATATGTTTGTTGATTTAGCTGAAAAAAAGAAAATTTCACTTTTTGACAGCTTAGAGTTTTGTAGAGAATTAAAACTAAGAGGTAAACAGCAAGACTCAATCGAAAGTTTTCATTCTTCAATAAATAAATTTAGCAATTTACTAGAAACTCTTGATCCTAAAGAGTTATTAAGAACACTGTTAGAAGAGTTTAATATTGAAAATTATTATAAAAATAATCCAGTTGAACAAGATCGCTATGATAATATTCAAGAACTCAAATCTTCTGTAGATAAATTTTCTGATCAAGTTGGTGGAAATTTAAAAGATTTCCTTCAAGAAATTTCTTTATTTACGGATATAGATGAATGGGATGATAAAGAAAATTCTATAACGTTAATGACAGTTCATGCAGCTAAAGGTCTAGAGTTCTCTACTGTATTTATTACAGGACTAGAGCAAGGTCTTTTTCCTTTAATAAGAATCGATGATGGTCCAGATCAAATGGAAGAAGAAAGAAGGTTGTTTTATGTTGCAGTAACTAGAGCTATGAATCAGGTATACCTATTGAATGCAAAATTCAGAAGAAGGTTTGGAGCTATGAATACTACATCATTTGTACAGTCAGATTTTTTAAACGAGATAGATGAGAATGTTATCAAAGTTAAATCTTATAAATCTGTTTACACACGAAGAATTGTTGGTAGAGGTGAAAAGAAAACAATTCAAATATCTAGAACTGTAACAGAGTTTGATGACTTCAAAATTGGTGATCAAGTACAACATAATCTCTTTGGAGTTGGCACTATACTTGTTTTAAGTGGTTCGGGGGAAAATCAAAAAGTTGGTGTTGAGTTTGATGGTGGTTTAAGAAAAAAATTAATTGTTAAATACGCGCGTTTAAAAAAAATAGATTAAAAAATCAATTTAGTGTAATTTGATATATGCAAAATTTAATACCATGTAGATTTCATGTTGAAGTTAAGTCAGTTCTTAAAACGGAAGGTTTGAGAGCTACCAAACAAAGACTAGATATATGGGATGAACTTTGTTCAACAGATAATCATCGTGATATCGAATCAATTCTTAATGATCTTAAAAAAAAGAAAATAAATGTTTCAAGAGCAACATTATATAGGACTATTGATGTGTTTGTTAAGCACGATCTTTTAAAGAAAATTACACTAGATAGCGGAAGATTTCTTTATGAGCATAATAAAAAAACGATTACTCCCAAACATGATCATATTGTCTGTGATGATTGTGGAGAAATCTTTGAATTTTATGACAATGAAATTTCTTCAATAGAAGAGAAAATTGCTGATGATTTAAATATGAGTCTTACAAAACGTGTACATCAATTATCTGGTACTTGTAAAGATAATAATTGTGCACATTCAAAAAATTAATTACATGAAATCCATTCTTATTTCAAATATGGTAGCTGATATGAAGCTTCAGGGATTCTATTTGTGTCTAGAAAAAAAATCGCTTAAGAAAAAAGACGGTTCAGCCTATTTAAATTTACTTTTGCAAGATAAGTCAGGAGTAATTCGAGCACGAATTTGGGATAATGTTCAAAAACTTTCTAAAAAGTTTAATATTGGTGATCCTGTAGCTGTAAAAGGTATAACATATCAATATGGAGAAAATGTATTAGTAAAAATTGATAATATTTCTCGTGCCAATGAAAAAAAATATAAAAAATATGGATTCGAAGCGTCTGACTTAATTCCACTTTCTAAAAAAAATCCAAATGAACTATGGAAAGAATTAGCCAAAGAAGTAAACTTGATTTCAAAGAGTCATTTGAAAAAAGTCACAAAAAATATCTTAAAAGATCATAAAGAAAAGTTTAAAGTCTATCCTGCAAGTATCTCATATCATTACAATTATCAAAATGGATTAATTGAGCAAACAGTATCACTTTTAAAAGTTGCAAAGCAAATTGGTTCACATTATGATATCGATATAGATTTATTAATATCAGGAGTATGTCTTCATCAGATTGGTAAGCTTTATTCCATAAATCTTGGTTCATCAATATCTAAATCAAATCATAAATCCTTGGTTGGAAATGCTATACTTTCAAGAGACATTGTTAATAGATACATTTCTGAAGTTAAAAATTTTCCAGAGGATGATAAGCTGAGTTTAGAACATTTAATTTTATCTTACCAAGGAAGAAAAGAATGGCAAAGTCCCGTAGAGCCTCAAACACTTGAAGCAATATTATTACATTCAATCAATTTTATAGATTCTAAAATCAATTTTATGAGAAGAGATGAATTATAAAAAAATTTATGTTTCATTTTCTCTTTTAGCTTCCATTGTTTTTTCACAAGAAAGTATTCCTTTTGAAATATCCAGACAATTTGCAATTCCTTTGGAAAACAATCAGCTTATTTGGAATTCAGATATGACATTTAATAATTTGTTGATTGATAAATCTTCTAGAAACTTTAAGAATAAATTTGAGAAATTAAGCTTTGAAGTGCTTCCAGAAGATTCATCTTATGTAAAAAGTAAATTTGTTTATGAATTTGGTGATTATGGATATGACAAATTACGTATTGGATTAAAAAAGAACTCCCCAAATGAAACATTTCAATTTATAGGATCAAAGAAGAGTTATTTTGGTCAATATTCAGAATTTTCAAACGCTGAAAACCCTCCATTAAGTTTATTTTACAAGTTTGATTTCTCTAAAAAATTTGAAAAAAATAAACTGTATTCTTCTGTTGGATACTTTAGAGAAGAATCACAATTTAATTTCGGCTCTACTGAATTTGATTCATCTTTAAATAGTGAATTTTCCGATTTTTTATCTTTTACAATTGGAAATAATTTTATTAGAAATGACTACAATATTGATGTACAATTAAACCACATAAGTAAATTTGAATCACTTCTTCTTAATGAATATGTTATTAATAACAAATATGATTTAGAAAGGAATAGACTTCAAGCTTCAATTCAAAAGAATAATTTTTTATCTCTAAATGTTATTCTAAACAATAGTTATTATTTTGATGAAAGATCTTCAAATGGATTCTCTTTAAATGCTTTAACTTTCACTGGACAATATCTTCCTTTTCCAGCTGGTGAATTTGTTTATGGTATTGATTTGATAGAAGATAGTGTCAAGCCTAACATTTATTATAAAAATATTTTTGGAAATCTTGACGTAGTTTTTAAAACAAGAAATCAGCATTCCATGATTCTTTTTGATGTTTATGATTTTTCTGGTCAAGGAAGATTTAGTGGTAATGAAGTTGAAGAATGGAAAAATTTATCTCTCACATACTATTTTTATACCAAAATAGATTTCTCAGCTTCTTTAAAGTATGTTGAGGCAGATAATTTTATTGTGCCAATTGAGTTGGGAGAGGTAATCATCCCAGAATCTGATAGATATGAATTTATTGATGATAATATGATGTCTCTTCAGTCAAACTTTAAAATTCCATTGAAATATGGATCATTAAATTTTAATCATTCTTATAATTTTTATGATAGCCTAATAAGTTCAAATAGAAAGCATATTCTTAGACTTGATTATCTATATAATTTATCATTAGTCAAAAATAATTTGGGGATAAATGGAAAGTTAAGCTTAGAGTACATGTCCAAAAATAATTCTGACATGAGTTTTAATTATTTTAAAAATATGCCAGAAAAAAGAAATATTATAGATTCTGATGAACATATTAATATTTCTTTAAACGCTGATATTTCAATATCTGATGTAATACTTACTGTTAGACTTCAAAATGCATTAAATAAGTTCAGCTCTGACGAAGACTACTCATTGAGAAATCATGAATTTTTTAATCCAATAAGTAGCCTATTAACATTTGGCATCATTTGGGAATTCGATGATTAAATTTTGTACTCTAAAGTAAAGTTTACACTTCTTCCAGGTTCAGGATATCCTATTGTAGATATATATTCTTCATCTAAAAGGTTGTCAACTGTCAAATTGAACATTACAACATTCCTCCCTTGCAAATTGAACAGGTTTGAAATACCAAGACTGACTAATGCATATGATTCATCATTTACTTGATCAGCAAAAGACGATTGATATTGCAAAATTCTATTACCTGTAAGCTTATAATTTAATGAATAACTAGTTGTATCATTTTGCCTGTAGACCATTAGCAAACTAGCTGAGTTATCAGGAACATACAGAAGCTTTTCATCAATATCTTTATCAAGAGATTCGTAAATATTATAAGATAATTGCATCTGTAAATTTGAAAATTCCTTTAAATATTCAATATTGTATGAAGTTCTCTCTGCTGATGAAACATTAATTGGTATATATTTGAAATCCTCATTAGGTTGCCACAATATCAAATTCTCATAATCTTTAATTGAGGCAGTTATTTTAATTTTCCCTAATGCAGATTGATTTGAAATTGAGAATGCAAAATATTCACTTTCTTCTGGTTTTAAATCTGGATTTCCACCACTATATAATCCATCTGGCCAAAATAAATCATTCATTGTTGGAAATTGAAATGAAGAACCTAGGTCTAAATTAAAATCAAAAGAATTATTAGATCTATTAAACTGATTTAAAGCTTCAAATCCTAAGTTAAATGTCGATTTTTTATCGTTTTCTCTAGAATCAAAGCGAAGCGATGGAGAAAGTTTATAATCTTTTTCAATATTGACATAATTTCCATCAATTGTAAATGAAGTAGTTTTTAATTCACGCCTGCTAAGGTCAGTACTATCAACTCTTTCAGTTTTTTCTTTAAATGATGCTTCATAATTCAATGATGAGTTAATTGAGTATTTTCCTTTAACTATAAATGATGAGTACTCTAAGTCATGTTCACTAAATGTAGGAAAAGACCCATTCGAATCATCATAAACTTGATTATTGTTTGACCTATTCATAGAAACATTTACTAAGCCTTTATCAAAAAACTTATTGAAAGATAATGCAAATAATTCAAAATCATCTGTTCTGGTTGCACTATATGATGGGAAAGTGGTGCTGCCCGCAACTCCACGGGTATTTTCTGTTTTCAAAGTAAACATATTTACAATAAAATCATCTCTAACTATAAATTGTCTATCGATAGCTAGAAAAAATTGGTCTAAGTTATTGTTTAAACGTTCAACTTCTTCTCCTGACACTGAATCTTCAAATTTATAGTCCCCATCATAAGATGTTTTACCAAACATTATATTTCTTTTTGATGTTGATCTATTTATCGAATAATTAGCACCGTATTGTGTAAAGCCAAAATCTCCTACACTGTAAAAAACATTATTTTCTGTGACATTGTTATTAATGTTTAAGGATCCATCTATTGATCCAGAGCCATACTTAGTTCCAGAATTGAGCTT
>Ga0209359_10000146_pt1 | contig 15590 bp, 14 predicted proteins | sample MarorgKNORR_S2LV_FD_188224 | JGI IMG/M metagenome (GOLD analysis project Ga0209359, IMG submission 188224) | Marine microbial communities from the Southern Atlantic Ocean, analyzing organic carbon cycling - Surface_A/KNORR_S2/LV (SPAdes) (version 2) | ecosystem: Environmental > Aquatic > Marine... | reverse complement strand
GACAAGAGTTTTGTAAATGCTTCAAAGTTTCTGTTTTCGGTCCAGCGCACATATTCAATTGGATAATCATTTCCTAACGCTTCGTACTGTTTATCGTACCTTCCAGGACCATAAGATTTTGAAACCACAAGTTCAAGTTCTTTATAGTAAAAATCATTCCTAGAAATATTTAAAGGAATATCACCAATAACAACAATTTTTGCTTTATTGCGAGCAATTTTTGTAGCTAATTCTATTGGTTCATTACTGCTTGTTGCAGCGGTAATAATTACAGTATCAACATCTTTCAGTTCAACATCATCTGCAGAAGTAAAAAAATTATCTCCATATTTAGATCTTTCAGGATCAGGATCTATTCCAATTACTTCTGAACCTTGCGCTTCAGCTAGCCTGCATACTAAATGTCCTATAACTCCAAGACCTACAACAACTACTTTTGAACCAAGGCTTGTCTCAGATAGCCTAAGACCATGCAATGCAATACTTCCTAAAACAGTGAAGGCTGCTTCTTTGATGTCTGTACTTTCATCAATTCGACTACATAGATTTTCACTAACAACAACATATTCAGCATGGCCTCCATTAGAGACAACTTTATCTCCAACGTGGTAAGTGCTGACACCTTGTCCAACTTTGACTACTTCGCCTGCTGAACTATATCCAAGCTGAAGAGGAAGAAGGTTTTTTGGAAATACAGCATTCCAGACTGCCCCAATACCCTCTTTCTTTAATAGTTCTAATCCTTTATCAATATTTGAACTGTTTTGAAGCTTATCTGTGACAGTGGTGTTTGCTACTTCGATAGCAGCTAACTCTGTTCCTGAAGATACAACTGAATAGTGGTTTTTTATAAGTATCTCACCTGGACCGGGGTTAGGAATAGGAGTATCCCATAAAATTGGAGTGGGATTATTTTTTTCAACTACTAGCTGTTTCATTTCTCTCCTGCTTAATAATAACTAATTTACTTCAGAAATTAAGGGTGAGGTTAAATTAATGTAATCTCCATCAGTTGATTTTATCTTTAGAGATCCATCTTCGTTTATGTCTTCAGCCCATCCTCTACCTTCTGGATATTCCACAATTTTTCCAAGCGTTTGTAATTTTTGTTTATATTTGTCTAAATCAAAATTATTTTTAGAAAGTGATGACAATACTTCACTCGCCCATTTTTCTGCATGTAAATTCATAAGTGAGTCTTTCTGTTTTTTAGTAAAGATTGAACCTGCTCCAGGTATCTCTGGTTTTTCCCAAAAATAATTTATTCCCATTCCGATGCAAATATTCTTTTCAGACTTTTCAACAAGTATTCCACCAACTTTTAAATTGTTTAAAACAATATCATTTGGCCACTTTAAGCTGAGATTTATATCTTTAAGAACTTTTGTAAATATGTAGCCCGAGAGAAGTGGAATAAGTGTGTGTTTTACTTCTATATCCTCTTGTTTTACTGCAAGTGAACATGCCAACGCTTGATCTGCATTTAACCATGTTCTGTTTGATGTGCCTTTGCCTTTTTCCTGAGAGTAACTAATTACAAGTATTGGTTCACTTGATAGTTCACTTAGTGCATATTCCTGTGTATTGTAAATGGATTCAAAAAAAAAGGTTTTCATAGTGTTACTTCTTTACATATATATAGGTCAAATACATACATTAACAATAAACAGGAAAGATGGGCATGTCAGACGATAATTTAGCTGAAATTCGTGATGAAAAAGCTAAAAAGATACAGCACCCAAAAGGAAAATTAACAGCTTACGAAAGGCTGAATTTACTATTGGACGAGGGATCATTTAGCGAAATAGACCAACATGTTACTTCTGAGGAAAACCCTGATGGCGAAGCAGTTGTAACAGGTACTGGCACAATTCATGGACGTCCAGTATTTGTATTTAGTGAAGACTTTTCTGTCATGGGAGGAAGTCTGGGCGAAGTTGTAGCTAAAAAAATTCTAAAAGTGATGGATCATGCATTAGAAGCCAGAGCACCAATTATTGGAATAAAAGACTCTGGTGGAGCAAGAATTCAGGAAGGTATCTCTTCTTTGTATGGATATGCTCAAATTTTTAAAAAAAATGTTGAAGCTTCTGGGAAAATTCCACAAATATCTGTTGTTGTTGGCCCTTCTGCTGGTGGAGCAGTTTACAGCCCAGCACTGACTGATTTTATTTTTCAAGTACAAGATATAGGACAACTATATGTGACAGGACCTGCTGTTGTTAAAACTGTTACTGGTGAAGAGGTTTCCTATGAAGAGTTAGGTGGAGTAGAAGCCCACGGTACTAAGTCGGGTGTGTCTCATCAAATTTGTGAATCTGAAGAACAAGCATTTGAAGAAATTCGATATCTTATGAGCTTTCTTCCCCAGTCTTCATCTCAAAAACCTCCTGCATTTATTACAGAAGATGAATCTTCTAGAACAATAGAATCTTTAGATAGTTTTATACCGGAAAATAGAAACCAGCCATATGATATGGCAAAAATAATTTCAGATATTTCAGATGATGGAGAGCACTATCCGATTCAAAGTAACTATGCACTCAACATTATTACAACTTTTGCAAGAGTAAATGGAAATACAATTGGAATAGTTGCTAACCAGCCAATGGAACTTGCAGGAGTGCTAGATATAAAGGCTTCAGAAAAAGCAGCAAGATTTGTGAGATTTTGTGACGCATTCAATATACCTATTCTTACTTTGGTTGATGTTCCTGGATTTTTACCTGGAGTTGAGCAAGAACACGGTGGAATTATAAGAAGTGGTGCAAAACTATTATACGCTTATTCAGAGGCAACAGTTCCAAGAGTATGTGTGGTTATAAGAAAAGCCTATGGAGGAGCTTATATCGTAATGGATTCAATAGGGCTTGGTGCGGATAAATTATTTGCATGGCCAAGTGGTGAAATTGCAGTTATGGGTGCTGAAGGAGCAGTTGACATAATACACAGAAGAGAATTAACAGCGGCAGACAATAAAGAAGAGCTCAAGTCAAAGTTAGTAGCAGAGTACAATGATAAATTTAGTAATCCAGATATTGCTGCACAATTAGGCTTAATTGACAATATTATAAAACCAAGTGAGACAAGAAAAGTTGTTATCGACTCATTTAAAGACTTAGTAAATAAAGGAGAGTTAGGAGATAAACATGGAAACATACCCCTCTAAAAATATTGCTATTACATGGGTAGAAAAAGGTAGTGTTGCAAGAAATTTATTCTTGGCCTTAGGTTTTGCAATATTAACTGCACTTAGTGCTCAAATACGAATTGTTATTCCAATCTCGCCTGTTCCTATAACTGGTCAGACATTTGTTGTGCTTTTATCAGGATTAATATTGGGTAGCACTTTTGGAGCAATCAGTATGTTAATGTATCTATTTATTGGTATGTCTGGTCTTCCATTTTTCTCAGCGGGAGTTGCTGGTCTTGCAATTTTAAAAAGCCCAACCATAGGATATATAATTGGATTTTTTCTAGCAGCCTATATAGTCGGTGCTTTTGCAGCTAAACCTGTACTGGCTATTCTGCTTGGTTCATTAACTATATATATTGCTGGTGTTTCTGGATTGATGATAATTTTAAATACTTCATTTTCGAATGCTCTTGCAATTGGAGTTGTTCCATTTTTGATAGGAGATGCTATTAAGTCTATTTTGGCAATGGGCTTGGCTTTTAAATTAAAGTAAATATGACTCAAAAAAGAATCCTAATCGCAAACAGAGGTGAAATAGCGCTTCGAATTATTAGATCTGCCAAAGAAATGGATTTATATACTATTGCTGTTTACTCAGATGCAGATGAAGATGCTTTACATACTAAACGAGCTGATGAATCTTATTATCTTGGAGGGTCTCTACCTGCTGAAAGCTACAGGAATTTAAAAAAATTAGTCAAAGCTGCTGAAGAAACAAATGCAGACTTAGTGCACCCAGGATATGGCTTTCTCGCAGAAAACGCTGATTTTGCAAAAGCTATAGAAAAAAAAGGCATTACTTGGGTAGGACCTAAACCTGAAACCATTAAATCTATGGGTGACAAAATTGAATCAAGAAAATTAGTCTCAAAAATTGGACTTAATCCTGTGCCGGGTCAGCTAAAACCTTCAAGGTTTCAAAGAGACGCAGTAAAGGATGCTGAAAGTTTTGGATATCCTGTTGCATTAAAAGCTGCGCATGGTGGCGGAGGAAAAGGATTAAGGATTGTTTACAACGAAAAAGAGCTTCTTGAAAATTTTGATATTGTGAAGCGAGAAAGTGAAGCTTATTTTGGTTCTGATCAAATCTATGTAGAAAAATTTATAAAACCAGCAAGACACGTTGAAACTCAAATTCTTGCTGACAAGTATGGCAATGTTTTGTATTTGGGTGAAAGAGATTGCTCTTTACAAAGAAGGAATCAAAAGTTAATTGAGGAAAGCCCCCCTGAGTGGCTATCTGAATACGGAAGAGAAAAATTAAAAGAGTTTACACTTAAAATCGCATCTAACTCAGATTATGTAAATGCTGGAACTGTAGAGTTCCTTGCTGATAGTGACGAAAACTTTTACTTCCTTGAAATGAATACTCGATTACAAGTAGAGCATACGGTAACTGAAATGAGATACGGTCTTGATCTTGTAAAAGAACAAATAAAAATTGCGCTAGGAAACTCTATCGAGGATTATGAGCTTGATCCGAGAGGACACAGTATAGAGTTTAGAATTAATGCAGAAGACCCAAATAATAACTTTCTACCAACTCCTGGAACAATAACTGAATATAGAGAACCAACTGGTAATGGTGTACGTATTGATGGGTGGGCAAGAACAGGTACTCAAATTACCCACTATTATGACAATCTTATTTCAAAATTAATCGTATGGGGTGTTTCGAGGGAAGAGGCAAGATCCAAAGGAATCAGGTGCCTTGAAGAATATATTATCGGAGGTATTCCTACGACTATAAATTTATTAATAGATATTTTAAAAACTAAAGAATTCGTCAACAGTCAGATACATGTAAAGTTTTTAGAGGAAAACTTCGAAATACGTGAAATCGAAGAAGATGAAGTTACTTCTGATAGGCCAAGCAAGGTAAAAATATCATTGGACGACACAACTAACCCAACTCTTGCTCCGCAACGTCCTAAAAAAGTAGGTATGGACCTTACGGGTAATATTAAAAATCCGGGAATAATTTTTGCAGAAATGCAAGGAACAATAATGGATACTATGACTAAACAAGGTAAAAAAGTAAAAAAAGGTGACTCATTATTTGTTCTTGAAGCAATGAAAATGGAGAATGTTATTACAGCTCCAATTGATGGTGTAATCAAAAAATTTAATATTGAAAAAGGACAGCCTGTTAAAAAAGGTGACTTGTTAATCGAGATTGAAGCTAAGTTCTAATGATTTACGGTATAGGTGTTGACCAAGTCGATCTAAGTAGAGTAAGAAAACTTTTAAATAAGTCTCAAACAAAATTTGAAAAAAGATGCTTTACACAGAATGAAATAATCTATGCAAATCGATTCAATGATCCTGCTAAAAGACTAGGTGCTCGGTTTGCTGCAAAAGAAGCCGTTATGAAGTCTTTAGGTAAGGGTTGGAGACAATTAGGTTGGAAAGATATTGAAATTAGTGGTGGAGGCAAACCTGAAGTTCATCTTTATGGAAAAGCAAAAGAACTAGCAAAAGAGTTGAATATTGACACTGTGCACGTATCTCTATCACACGAAGAAGATAGAGCAATAGCGTTTACCATTTCAGAAATAGAAAAATGAACTGGGTAGCAATGTTTCCGGGACAGGGATCACAGCAAGTAGGCATGGGTGAGGAGTTACTTGATTTATATCCAGATCTTTTAGTTGAGGAGTTTGAAGAAACTTTGGGTTGGTCTTTGAAAGAGACTATTTTACATAGTGATCAAAGTGAGATTACAAAAACAAATATTGCTCAGCCGTATATCTTTGCAATTTCTTATTGTTACGGATTGGAAGCTTTTAAAAAACTAGGTCTACCAAAAGTTGCTATAGGCCATTCATTAGGTGAGTATACTGCGTTAGCACTTGCTGAGTTCATTAGCTATCGTGATGCATTAAAAATTATTTCTGTGAGAGGTTCTTCTATGCAGAAAGCTGTTGAAAACTCCAACTCAACAATGGCTGCCGTTTTAACATCGGACCTTAAACAAACCATAGGTGCTGTAGAGGCACTCAATAATCAAGGTGTTTCAATAAATATATCTAACTTTAATGATGGTTCACAAATTGTTATTGGTGGATTGAAAGATGACATAGACTACTTAAAGTCAAACCCAATTGATTTGGGTGCAAAAAGAGTGATACCTCTTGATGTTGCTGGTGCTTTTCATTCAAAATTTGTTTCTCCTGCAAAACAAGAAGTTCAAAACATAGTTGAGACAGTTGAGTTTTCAGAGGGTAAGTTTGATGTTTATATGAATGTAGATGCAAACATAGCTGACCTTACAACAATAAAACAGAGGCTTGTTGATCAAATCGACAATAGCGTGCTATTTTATGACCAAATTCTGAATATTGAAAATATTGTGAATCCGGAAAAGTGGTATCATATCGGACCTGGAAATGTAACTGCTGGGATGGTAAAAAAGTCTATATCTAGTAAGGGTATTGAAATTATTAATTCATTAGACTCTTTGAATACTGTTTAAATAGGGAGATTTGTGAAATCAACTATAACTGGTTGGGGCAAGTGTGCTCCAGACAACATAATGACAAATGATGATTTGGCTGTTTTTGTTGATACCTCAGATGAGTGGATACAACAGAGAACTGGAATTCAGGAAAGAAGATTTTGCCATGTTAACAACTCAGATATGGCTGCTGTTGCAGGACAACATGCAATTGCCTGTGCAGGTTTAACACCAGAAGACATTGATGTAGTTATTCTTGCTACATGTACTCCTGACAGTATTGTCCCATCTGCTGCAGCTCATGTTCAAAGAAAACTTGGTGCAGTCAATGCTTCAGTCTATGACATTAATGCGGCATGCGCAGGTTTTGTATATGCATTAGAACAAGGAAAAGCTTTTGTAGAAAGTGGACTTTATAAGAGGGCTTTGGTTATAGGCTCGGAACACATCACCTGGTTACTTGATTGGTCAGATAGAAATACTGCAGTCCTGTTTGGAGATGGAGCAGGAGCAGTTGTTGTTGAAGAAAGTAAATCCTCAGAAGATGGTGAAATATTTTCTTTCGTCAATGGTTTAAGTTCAGATAAGTTAGACATTTTAGAGGTTCCAAACTTTGGATCAGCAATGGATAGATTTAATAAAGATGAAGCAGCAAAAGTTAGATGGACATTTGATGGACAAGAGATTTTTAAAGGTGGAATTAGAGCAATGGCTACAGCTTCAGATGAAGTAATTACTAAATCTGGATTAACAAAAGAAGATATAGATCTTTTGATTCCTCACCAAGCTAATTTAAGGATAGTTGAAGGGTTGGAGAAAATGTTAGGTCTTCCAAACGCTACCACAATAAAAAAAGTTCATAAATATGGCAACACCTCTGCAGCCTCGATCCCTACTGCCTTAGTCGATGCTTTAGAAGAAGGTGAAATAAAAGGTGGAGAAGTTGCTATTTTTACTGCTGTAGGTGCCGGTCTTTCATGGGGTGCGTGTGCATTACGTTTAGGAGAAAGAACAACTCCTTTAAACACTTCTGATGCAAAACTTCCTGATTTTGATGGAAAGGCTGTTGATACGATAAGAAGAGCGATTGAGTATCAAATACCTGATAAATTAGATCTTATATGAAAACAGCATTAATTACTGGAGGCTCTAGGGGCATAGGAAGTGCTATTGCTTTAGCACTTGCAAAAAATTTTCATGCTGTAGTTGGATATGCTAATTCAGAAGACAAAGCCAATGATGTTGTACAAGAAATCGTTGCTGCTGGTGGAAGTGCAAGTACAGTTCAAATCGATATATCAAATGCTGAATCTGTAGATACTGCATTTTCAACAGTAGAAAAAGAATACAACTCTGTAGATGTCTTGATCAATAATGCAGGAATTACACAAGACAACATATTACCAAGAATGAAAGAAGCTGAATGGCTTGAAGTAATTCAGACAAACCTGACAGGAAGTTTCTATACATCACAAAGAGCAATCAAGCTTATGATGAAAAACAAATGGGGAAGAATTATATTTATATCATCTGTAGTTGGACTATCAGGCAACCAAGGTCAGGCAAACTATGCTGCATCAAAAGCTGGATTAATAGGGTTAGCAAAATCAATTAGTAAAGAAATGGGTTCTAGAAATATCACATCTAACGTAGTTGCTCCAGGATATATTGAAACAGACATGACCTCTTTTTTAGATGATGAAAATAAGGAAAATATTATAGAGCAACTATCAATTAAACGCATCGGTAAACCAGAAGATATTTCAAATGTAGTATCTTTTTTATGTAGCGAAGAGTCAGAATATATAACAGGACAAGTTATACCAGTTGATGGTGGTTTAACAACGTAATTAGGGAGTAATTATGGAAGCAAATGAAGTTTTTGAAAAAGTAAAAGGTCTTTTTGTAGAAGACCTTGGTATTGATGAATCAAAAGTAACAATGGATGCAAAGTTGGAAGAGGATTTGGAAATTGATTCATTAGGAATAGTTGAAGTTGTTATGGCCTTTGAAGATGAATTTGATATTGAAATTGATGATGAAGAACTTGCTGATGTTTCAACAGTTGGCCAAGCTGTAAAACTACTTCATTCAAAAATATAATTCGAATCATGTCTAAGAGGCGTGTCGTAGTTAGTGGTCTTGGGACAATTAATCCCCTTGGAAATAATGTCTCAGATTCTTGGGAAAAGTTAATCAATGGTGTTTCAGGAATAGATTTTATAACCTCGTTTGATACAGAAGACCTTCCAGTTAAGTTTGCTGGAGAGGTAAAAGATTTTGATGCAAATGAATATATGGGTAAACAGCATGCAAGAAAACTAGACCGATCTGCTCATTTATCTATTTTTGCAACAGAACAAGCTCTAAGGGATGCGAACTTAAATACAGAAGAACGACTGGGATCCAATGTTGGAATAGTTTTTGGTACAGGAATTGGTGGCATAGGAGCTACTGAGAATGCGGTAAGAACCTACGATGAAAGAGGGGCGTCTAGAATTAACCCTCTTGCAATTACTCAGCTTATGCCTAACTCTAGTACAGGACAGGTTGCAATTAAGTTTGGCATAGAGGGACCTTCTTTAACAATTACTACAGCCTGTGCCGCGTCAGCCAATGCTGTAGGTGAGGCAAAAAATTTAATTGAAAATGGAATTGTAGACATAGTAGTTGCTGGAGGAACAGAATCTGGAACTACTCCAATGACTATTGGAGCTTTTGCTCAAATTAGAGCTTTATCGACAAAAAATGATTCACCGGAATCTGCATGTAGTCCATTTGATAAAGATAGAGATGGTTTTGTTATGGCTGAAGGTTCAACAGTATTAGTACTTGAAGAAGAAGAGTCAGCAAAAAAACGTGGTGCAAAAATTTACGGTTATGTCACTGGATATGGATCTACTACAGATGCTCATCATATTACCGCTCCTGCAGAAGGTGGAGAAGGAGCTGTGAGAGCAATGGACAAAGCAATCAAAGATGCCGGAGTCCAATTTAAAGATATTGATTATATAAATGCACATGGAACTTCTACTCCAGCAAATGACAAAAATGAAACTCTTGCAATTAAAACATTATTTGGTGAAAGAGCTTATGAAGTTGATATCTCGTCTACAAAATCAATGACAGGACATTTATTGGGTGGTGCAGGAGCATTTGAATCCATGGTTTGTCTGCTTTCAATGCAAAATAATGTCATTCCACCAACAATAAATCTTGTTAATAAAGATGAAGATTGTGATTTGAATTACACACCAAATAAATCAATTAATAAAGAAGTTAATATCTCTATGTCAAATTCTTTTGGATTTGGTGGTCATAACGGAGTTCTAGTTTTCTCTAAAGAATAACTAATTAGATAGCATAGAACCACCTATTGAGTGTGCTCCTCCATCAGCATGAATAATTTCACCTGTAACAGCCTCTGATAAATCAGACAGTAAGAAGTTAACAACCTTTGCAACTGGTTCAGCATTTTTTGTATCCCAACCAAGTGGAGCACGTTCATTCCACTCATTATCCATTTCAGAAAATCCAGGAATATTTTTTGCTGCTGTAGTTGCTAATGGCCCTGCAGCAACAGCATTTACTCTTACCCCACTATCTCCCATGTAATAACCAAGATAACGAACAATCGATTGTAAGCTTGATTTTGCGACGCCTTGCCAGTCATATCCTGGCCAGGCTTGAGAATTATCAAAATCTAGAGCAACTATTGAAGATGGTTTGTTTAAGATTGGCTGAAATGAAGTAGCAAGCGTTTTCAAAGAAAAAGCGGAAATCTCAAAACTTTTAACTGCATCTTCCACAGTTGTGTTTAAAAAGTTACCACCCATGGCATCTGTTGGTGAAAAAGCAATTGCATGTAATATTCCGTCAAGATTGCCAACCTCATCTTCTATATTTTTTACTGCTTCATTAACTTGATTCAGATTTTCAATATCCATTTCAAAAACTTTTATATCATCTGATAATCTTTTGACTGCTCTTTCGGTAATGCGAAGGCCTTTCCCAAAACCAGTAGCAACAACTGTAGCACCATTTTCTATTGCTATTTTGGCAGTCGCAAAAGCGATACTTTTATCTGTAAGAATTCCTGTAATAAGAATTTTTTTATCTTTTAAAATCATATTTTTCCTATAACTATTTGACCATACAAATAGTTAGTAGGTATCACAAAATAATACCTTTTATTATTCTTCTGTTGAATAGTTGGTAGAGCTTTCTTCTTTTTTGATTTGTGATCCTGTTACGACAGCCAACCCTATCTCTACAAGGCCAAATGCAAAAAAACCATTAAATTCAGTGAAGACTGCAAAAGTTATCAACCCAAGCCCACCACTGTATCTTATTATATTTAATTGTTTTCCGTTCTCAGCATTACCTCCTAGCAAAAAGAAGGCCATTGCCGCAAAGTAGAGTGGCAACCCAATTGACCTTACAATCATTGCTTGGTTTTCTGCTAACACAGCATTGAAATCAAATAAGAATAGACGGTAAACCACTTCAGGCATAATAAACCCAACTAAAACCAATCCAAGGTATACAAGTGGATCAAGTCTATTAATTAATTTGTAATTCATAAGAGCAAGTATATCGGAAATTATTGAATCGTATAATTAATACTTTTTAATTATTTCTGCCTGTGCTGCTGCAAGTTTTGCTGTCGGTATCCTATAAGGAGAACAAGAAATATAATCAATTGCAAGCGTATTGAAAAAGTGAATAGATTCCGCTTCTCCCGCGTGTTCGCCGCAAACTCCAATTTTTAAGTTTTTGTTTGATTGCCTTCCTTCATTCACAGAAATTTCAACAGCTTTTCCAACTGTCTTTTTATCTATAGATACAAACGGGTCCTGAGAAAATATATCATTTTCTACATATTTAGTAAGAAATTTTGAAGCATCGTCTCTTGAGAGACCTAAAGTTGTTTGTGTTAAATCATTCGTACCAAAAGAGAAGAAATCTGCATGTTCGGCTATTGACCCAGAATTTAATGCAGCACTTGGCAGTTCAATCATTGTTCCGATTGTGTAATCAAATGTATAATCTAATTTTTTCTGTACCTTAGATATCTTCTTAATAAGAAGGTTTTTCATTTGATGCAATTCTTTAGCATTCATAACTAAAGGAATCATTATTTCCGGAGTAACTAAAACTCCATCTTTTTTTTGTATATTGTAAGCAGCCCTTAAGATTGCTTCTACTTGCATCTCATAAATTTCAGGGTAACTTAATCCAAGACGCACTCCTCTATGCCCAAGCATTGGATTGCTCTCAGATAATTTAACAAGCATTTCTCGAATGTAACTTGGAGAAACACCAATTGCATTACCAAGTTCAGTCATTTCAATGTCACTTTTTGGTAAAAACTCATGCATTGGTGGATCAAGAAGCCTCACTGTTATAGGCTTTTCTTTTAAAAGTAAAAACAAAGATTCAAAGTCAGCAATTTGAAAATCTATTAGTTTCTTTAAAGCTCTTTTTCTACCTTGTTGTGATTCTGACATAATCATTTCACGCATAGGAATGATTCTTTCACCTTCAAAAAACATGTGCTCTGTTCTACAAAGCCCAATTCCTTCAGCACCAAAATCTAATGACTTTTCAGTGTCTAGTACTGTTTCTGCATTTGCTCTTACTGCCAACCTCTTGTACTCACTACACCAATCCATAAGAGTGTTGAATTCATCTGATGGCCTTGGTGGCTCAGTTTCCAGTTCTCCAATATAAACTTCACCCAAAGATCCATCTATGGAAATAATGTCTCCTTCCGTTAACACTCTCTCTCCATTGCCTATTGTTTTGTTTTTAACATCTATAGTCAAACCTTCTGCACCTACAACACATGGCTTACCCATTCCCCTAGCAACAACTGCAGCGTGACTTGTCATGCCACCTTTTGTTGTGAGAATCCCAACAGATGAATGCATTCCATGAATATCTTCTGGACTTGTTTCGTCTCTCACTAAAATTACATCTCTTCCTCTATTAGCCTCTTTTTCTGCTTTGTCTGCATCAAATACAATCTCTCCAACAGCTGCTCCAGGAGAAGCATTAAGGGCTTTGGTAAAAAGAGCTTTCTCTTGTGATTGGACAAATTGAGGATGTAAAACATTCGTAATATTATTCGCATCGACCATTATTAATGATTCTTCTTTTGTTGTAATGCCCTCGTTATGTAAATCAATAGCGATTTTTATACTGGCCTGAGCAGTTCTCTTAGCTTTTCTGGTTTGAAGCAAATAAACTTTTTCATTTTCAATTGTAAACTCTAAATCTTGCACTTCTTTGAAATGACTTTCTAGTTTTGATGCAATTTCTTTGATTTCTTTATATGCATTCGGGAATTTTGACTCCAATGACTCTTGTTCAACGGAGTCATCATTCTTAATTGGATGAGGTGTTCTGATGCCAGCAACAACATCTTCTCCCTGTGCATTAATTAGGTATTCTCCATAAAGCTCTTTGGACCCATTTGAAGGATTTCTAGTAAATGCAACTCCAGTTCCAGATTTGTCATTTAAATTACCAAACACCATTGTTTGAATTGTTGCGCCGGTTCCTAAAGAGTCAGGTATATTGTTTATTTTTCTATATGTAATTGCTCTTTTATTTTGCCAACTACTAAATACAGCTTCTATGGCTCCTAACAATTGTTCGTGTGGATCTTGAGGAAATGGAGAATTTGTAAATCTCTCTACAGTATTTTTATATGCATTAATTATCCATTCAAGCTGCTCAACATTAAAGTCAGCATCAGACGTAACGTGATCCATTCGTTTTTTATTAGCAATAACTGCTTCAAACCTATCCATCTCAACACCAAGGACAACATTGGAATACATTTGAATCAACCTTCTATAGGAATCAAGGGCAAAGCGTTCATCATTAAAAGCCTTAGCAAGGTTTTGAACATTGTCGTCATTAAGACCTATGTTCAAAATTGAATCCATCATTCCTGGCATAGAAATCATGCCTCCTGACCTCACTGATAATAAAAGCGGTGATTCACTATTGCCAAAACTTTTTTGAGATAGGCTTTCTAAATTTGAAACATAGTTAATTATTTCCTCTTTCAATCCATCAGGTAATTTTTTGTTCTTTGAAAAATAATTACAAGCTTCAGTTGTGATAGTAAAACCAGGAGGGACATTGATTCCAAGCTTTGACATTTCTGCAAGATTTGCGCCCTTGCCACCGAGAAGGTTACTTAATGATGCTTCACCATCAGTTTTCTGACTAGAGAATTCGTAAATAAGTTTGTTGTCCATAATTGGATTTAAAAAATTTCCCCCTCTATTCTCTAATTATATAGGGGGGAAACTATATGTCTAAGAACGTACTAGTAATTGGCACGGGAACAATCGGCGAACCACTAATAGGGTTACTCGCAGATCACAAAGATTCACTTGGATTAGATAATGTAATATTTTTCAAAAGAACACCACTGTCAGATGAGAGAGGGAAAGTTGAATCCCTAATAAGAAAAGGAGCAAAAATTGTTTCTACTACTGATGCACTCAGCGAATTTCATCAACTAGGGTTTAATGAAACTTCTGATGTTGAGCAAGCTTATGCCGACTCAGATGTCATTATCGACTGTACACCTAGTGGAAATGATAACTGGGATAAAGTTTATTCATCGCTCGACCAGAGTAAGAGATTTATGGCACAAGGGTCTGAACATGGATTTGGTTCGTTTTTTGCATGGGGAATAAATAACGAAATATTAAAAGAAGAGTCAAATAAATTTCTCATTGCATCATGTAACACCCATAACATAGCCTCAATAGTGAAGAGCTTTGCACTTGATGAAGAGAGAGAACTAGTAGAAGGAAAGTTTGTGTGTCTCAGAAGAGCAAATGATGTGTCTCAGAACGATTCTTTTTCTCCCTCACCAACAATTACAAAACATAGCAATCAAGAATTTGGTACTCATCATGCTCGTGATGTACATGAATTATTTGCTCAAGAAGGGAAAAAGCTAAACCTCTTTTCCTCAGCTATCAAGTTACCTACGCAATATATGCATACTCTTTGGTTTTCGCTTACTTTTAAAGATGTTGTGCAACATGAGGAAATCATGGAAAACCTTGATAATAGTGAGTTTTTGATGGCTACTGAGAAAATGTCTTCCAACAAAGTTTTTTCTTTTGGTAGAGATCATGGCTATCACGGAAGACTTTTATCACACGGTGTTGTTGCCGAACAGTCTTTACATGTTAAAGAGAATACACTTACCGGATACTGTTTTACTCCTCAAGATGGAAATGCCTTACTATCCTCTGTAGCTGGGACAGTGCAGTATTACTACAAAGATGATTGGAAAGAGAAGATGGAGATTTTCAATCGATATATTTTCAAGAATATCTAGCTTTTTACCACCGTTTTTAATAGTAATGAATATCCAATGCACATGCTATTTATTCTTGTGAAATTTCATTTTATAAATGTAATGTATAGAGATTTCTTGATAGCTTGAGAGTAGCTACAAAGGGGGAAATGGATTACAGAGCGGAGTGTGGTTTATAACCTCACACTATAAACAGGATTAAGGAACCAGCCCAAAATCTAGCAAAGACCAAATATGAAAAAAGGGATTTTTGGAGCTGGTTCTTTTTATTTGTATAATTTTTCAAGTTAAAGTGTAATATATTCCACTCTACTATAATGCTATTTGTGGTGGAGGTTTATAAGCTAGCCGATGAGCTAGGGGTTTCTTCTATTGAAATATTTTCAGTAATGGAAAAGTTGGATATTCCCGTCCAGCTTCCAAATCCCTCAGTATCAATCGATGATGCTCAAAAGATTAAATCTAACTTCAAAAAAGGTTCTGGATTTTCAATCAAAAGCATTTCGTTCTTTATTTCTGCTGTAGTTTCCTTAACATTAGTTTTAAGTATCAATAGTGACAGGGTATTTGCAGATGATACC
>Ga0209359_10000145_pt1 | contig 15622 bp, 6 predicted proteins | sample MarorgKNORR_S2LV_FD_188224 | JGI IMG/M metagenome (GOLD analysis project Ga0209359, IMG submission 188224) | Marine microbial communities from the Southern Atlantic Ocean, analyzing organic carbon cycling - Surface_A/KNORR_S2/LV (SPAdes) (version 2) | ecosystem: Environmental > Aquatic > Marine... | reverse complement strand
CAGATGGTTCTGAAAAAGAAGTGGCTTATATTGATGGAGGGCATCATGGAAACGAACACCTAGGTACTGAGTTGGCTTTCCTTACTGCTGAATATTATATTGAAGGCTGGGGTGATGGAGATTTGGAAGTGATTGAAATCTTACAAAATACGGAATTACATATTCTTATCATGTTAAATGCTGATGGTAACGACTTCGACACAAGATGGAATGTAAATCAGGTTGATTTGAATAGAAATTACGATCATTACTGGAATACTTGCGATTCTACACAACCAGGAAGTGGTGCTTTCAGTGAATCAGAGACTCTTGCAAATTCTATCTACATGAATGAAGTGGTTCCAAATGCAGATCTCTACGTTACAATGCATACCGGAGTTTGGATTATGCTTTACCCTTGGGGTAAATGGCCAGAACAGCCATCAGACTGGGAATTATTTCACCATATTAGAGACGAGGTAAATGAGAATATTTCTGAAATACCGATTAGAAACGCAAATCAAGGTCTCTATCCAAATTGTGGTACTAGTCGTGATTATGGTTATGGAGTAATGGGTTATCCAACATTTACTTTTGAGACTGACGATGAACAATTTTTGTTAGGCACTGTTGAAGCACTTTCAGATAGATTAGATGAGGAATTAGATGTTATGAAATATTTGATTCATAATATCTGGTATTGGCGTGCACGTCTATTAGTTGAAAATTTCGAAATTACAGGTAATCAAATTGTTGCAGATATTTCTAATCTAGGTCATGCAAGTACCTCTAATGCTACTTTCCATTATTCTGACTCAATTGGTAACTTGTTATGGCATTCTGAAAACTTTGGAATTAATGCTACAAATAAATCAGAAATTTCGGTCAATACTCAGAATTTAAGTTTAGTAGATGATGGAATATGGACAATCCATTATCAAAAGAGAGTAATCGACTCCTCAACATGGGTTGAGGAATTAATTGACGAATCAGTGATTACAATAAATTCAGATGGTGAAGGTCTTCTTCCTGCTCCATCATTGTTCATTTATCTAATCTCGATAATCACCGCAGCGATAGCTCGAAAGAAACCCTCAATCGAATGATGAATGAGATTTGGTAGTCCCTCCCGGATTCGAACCAGGGTCGTGGGATCCAGAACCCCACATGATGGACCACTACACTAAGGGACTAACAGTACTCGGACAAGTACTATGTATTTCAAGAAAACCTTGGTTAACTAACGCAATTAATTTCCTCTGAAACCGGCATTTAATAGTTCTAGACTTTCTTCACTAGGTCTTAATTGAGAATCGGGTAGAGCCATCAATGGAGTATCTGTTAATCCAAGTGTTTCAGTTGCAGTTTTCATATCTGGATTATAGTAAAGTAGGCCTGTAACATGCCTTCCTTCTCTATCTGCCTCATGAATTGCTCGTAATGCTTCGACTGGGTCATTAGGATTATGTTCACTTCCTACAGTTTCTAGTCTTAAAGTAGAACCATCAAATAATTTTATCTCTTTGAATTCTCCTGCGGGAACCTCGACCGCTTCAATTGGTGAGAAATGAGGAATATAATCTACTATGTGTAATATTTCATCATTTTCTTTAACATAGTTGTATGACTTGTATGACTCGTCATTATTTGCAAAAGTTACACATGGTGAAATAACATCAATTATTGCCATTCCTTTGTGACTCATTGCTGCTCTTAGCAACGCAGTTAACTGTTTTTTACTTCCAGAGAAAGATCTTGCAACGAAACTACATCCTAGATTAACAGCCATTGCACACAAATCAATTGGTGCCTGTTCATTCATGGCTCCTTTTTTCTTCTTCGATCCTTTTTCGACTGTAGCACTATATTGTCCTTTAGTTAATCCATATACTCCATTATTTTCAATGATGTATACCATATCTAGATTCCTTCTTATCGCATGAATAAATTGTCCAATTCCGATACTAGCAGTATCTCCATCTCCAGAAACAGCTAGGAATGAAAGATTTTTATTTACCATATTTGCACCAGTTGTAACTGATGGCATTCTTCCATGAACTGTATTGAATCCATGACTCTTTCCTAGGAAATATGCAGGCGTTTTAGAGGAACAACCTATACCACTCATTTTTGCTATCCCTTCGGGCCTTATCCCATTTTCCCATGCCGCTTGAATAATTACATTTGAAATTTGATCATGTCCACAACCGGGACATAATGATGACTTCCCACCTTTATATTCAGATTTTTCTAAATCAATTACATTTAGTTTCATAATACTCATAATTCCACCTCATCTAAAGTATCAATAATCATATCAGAATATACCTTCGCTCTTGGAGGTAGACCATCGCTATATGCAACACTATGAATTTTACTTAGTAAATGCACTGGTAATTCTTTCCTCAGGATACCGAAAAGTTGGCCATCTCTATTAATTTCAAGAACAATAATTTTTTCATGTCTTTCTATGAATGATTTAACTTCTGAATGATAGGGTAATGCACGAACACGACAAGTACTAATGGATAAACCGTTTTCTTCTAGCATGTCATCAATTTCTACGATTGTATTTTCCATAGATCCATAGAAGATAATTCCTATACTCTTTTCTTTCTCCTCTCTAATTATAGGTGCAGGTAAAATATCTCTTGCTCCATCAATTTTCCTCCTCAATCTTTCCATAGTTGCATGATATACCTTAGGATCTTCAGAGTATATTCCATCTTCATCATGCCCTGTCCCTCGATATAATATCGGATCTAACCCACTTCCAGGCAATGTTCGGTATGCAATACCGTCGCCGTCCACATCTCTATAACGGCCATAATTTGAAATTGCATCCATTTGCTCTTTACTTCTGATTACTTTCCCTCTATCCATTGGTTTGTCAGGATACTCAAAACCTTCAGTGCTCCACCTATTCATACCTAAATCTAAATCTCCAAATCCAAAAACCATAGTTTGGAATCTGTCTGCATAATCAAATGCTCTCCATCCAAACTCAAAACATTCGTTTACTGTGCCGGGAATGAGAACAATATGTTGAGTGTCCCCATGACTTGCCTCGTAAAGCATCGATAAATCACCTTGTTGAGTTCTTGTTGGTAGTCCAGTGGAAGGGCCTACTCTATTTACGTCCCAGATGACTCCAGGAACTTCAGCGAAGTAAAATAAACCAATGAATTCAGACATTAATGATATTCCTGGGCCACTGGTACAAGTCATACCTCGTCCTCCTGCCCATCCTGCTCCTAAAACCATTCCAGCTGCTGCTAATTCGTCTTCTGCTTGCACTACCGCACAAGTCGTACCTCCGTCATCACCTTCTCTGAGTTTTGGAATCCATGCAATTATTGATTCTGCAACAGAAGAAGATGGAGTTATTGGATACCAAGAAAGCATATTTATTCCACCATAAATCGCCCCAAGTGCAGTTGCTTCATTACCTTCAATAAGGAATGTATTTGGATCTTTTTCTCTCTTTTCAACTAAGTATTCAGTTTCATAATCCCAATTTTCCTTAGCATATTCTCTACCTTCTGAAATGGCCTGCATATTCCATTCAATGGCCTTTTCTTTACCTCCAAATTGTTGAGAGATGGCCTTTTCAATTGCCTCATGTTCAATATTTAGAATATGGGCCAGTGCCCCTACATAGTACATATTGGCCATTAGTTTAGCCATTTTCGGACTGATAGATCTTGCCATCTTCGTCATGGGCATTCCAAGAACAATACAATCGTCTCTTTCAACAGGTAATTTAGCATCTTGATTATAGATAATAACTGTGCCAGGGTCGAGTTTGTCTAAGTCTTTCTGCCATGTATCTTTGTTCATCATCACTTGTATGTGAGTAAAATCTCCAGGTGCTTGATATCCTGCATCACTAGCCCTGATTATAAACCAAGTTGGAAGACCCGAGATGTTACTTGGAAATAAATTCTTTCCACTTACTGGAACTCCCATTTCATACATTGAGTGTAGTATCACCAGATTTGCTGATTGAGAACCAGTTCCATTTGCTGTTGCTATGTTTATTGTGAAGTCATTAATTCGCGGGCTCATTATTCAACATTCTCCGTTCGTATCGTAGCCCGTGAGGTGCTTGCGTGAGTCAACTGCCGTAGAGAACTAGTATTATGTATTGCCGTTCACCAATCCGAAATTTTTACCAAAACTAGTTCCGTTGTAGTTTTTTATTAGGTGGTCTTCCGAGGCACATGCCTGTATCCGAAAAATTGCAAAGAGCTTGGGATGAAGCAAAGAATTCGATAGCAAGTCAAGACTCTCCAGACAAAGCTCTAGGCGTACTACGTTCCGCTGCCTGGGAAAATTGTGAGAACGATGTACAGAGAGCCAAAACTCTTTCATTTGCAGCAGATCTTTACATCATAAAAGCCAATGCCGATCCATCTTCTAGAAGAACAAATTTGAAACAAGCATACAAGAATTATTCCAATGCACTAAAACTTGACCCTAAGTCAAAAGAAACTCTTCGAGAAAGGGGCAAGCTAATTTCAATTATGGACCAAGAAGGAATATCTACAGGTTCTACATTCCAAGTATTGGATAACGGCAGCCCAACTCCTATGGGGTTAGTAGTAATGTTAGTTGTTTGTCTTCTTCTTTTATCTTCTGTCAAAGTATTAGCAGACTTTCTAAATGATGAGGAGGTAACTTCTGGTTCACAAGCAACTATGCAGATATCGTATGTACCTGATGGGATGGATGAATCAAGTAGAACTACGGCAACTATTGTAATTGATTTGTACGCTGCACAAGCTCCTGATCATGTAGAGAATTTTATTGATCATTCTGTAAATGATAATTACAAATCAACTATTTTCCACAGAATTATAGATGGTTTTATGATTCAAGGTGGAGATTTTGAGACTGGAACAGGAAGTGGAGGATATGCTTACAATTGGTATGGTTATTGTAATGGAAATGCTCAATCGAGTTCTAGTGATTGTGATAGAACCTCTTGGACAGTTGGTGACGAAGCAAATAATGGCCTGGTTCATGAGCCAGGCGTTATTTCAATGGCAAAAACCAGTAGTCCAAATACTGGAGGGAGTCAATTCTTTATTGTTCCTGAAGACAGTACCCCCTCCCATCTAGACGGTCAGCATACTGTTTTCGGTAAAGTTTCAAGTGGTTTAAGTTCAGTAACCGCGATTAGCGATGTTGAAACTGGCGACAATGACAGACCAATCTATGAAGTTCGTCTACTTTCTGTAGATATATCTTGATTTAACTGTAAATACGAAGTTAATTGTTAGGCATATTCTTGTGCTTAATCATGGCCGGTATGAACATGGTTGCTGATGATTTGTTCTCTGCGAAGTCTGGATTCACCACATATTCTGGAGATACAGGCTTCTTTATGTCTTTGAAGGCACTCGAAGAACAGGGCATATGTAAATTAGATGAACTGCCATTTTCAATCAGAATCCTACTTGAATCAGCACTCAGGAAATGTGATGGTTTCTTGGTAACTAAAGAGGACGTTATCCGCATTGCTTCTTGGACTCCAACAATGGTGCCTGAGGAAATCCCTTTCAGCCCGAGTAGGGTTATATTACAGGATTTTACAGGTGTTCCTGCTGTAGTAGACATCGCGGCATTAAGGGATGCAATGGTGAATCTAAATGGGGATCCAGAGAAAGTAAATCCTCAAGTACCAGTTGATTTAGTTATTGACCATTCTGTTCAGGTTGATATTTCTGGATTATTCCCTAATGCGAGGGAACAAAATTTAGAAATTGAATACCACCGAAACATGGAGAGATATAAATTCTTAAAATGGGGTCAAATGAATTTAGATAATTTCAGAGCAGTCCCTCCAGGGAGAGGAATCGTTCACCAAGTAAATCTTGAATGGATTGCTAGTGTTGCACGTTTAGAAAATAATTTATGGATACCAGATTCTCTTGTTGGAACGGATTCTCACACTACTATGATAAATGGCCTTGGCGTTCTTGGATGGGGTGTTGGTGGAATTGAAGCAGAAGCAGTTATGTTAGGCCAACCAATTTACATGTTATTGCCGGAAGTTGTAGGATTTGAGTTGACCGGAAATCTACGTGCAGGAGTGACAGCAACAGATATGACTCTAAGAATTGTAGAATTATTGAGAGAACATGGAGTGGTTTCAAAATTTGTAGAGTTTTATGGACCTGGAATGGCTAATTTGAGTCTTCCTGATAGAGCAACAATTGCCAATATGGCTCCAGAATATGGTGCTACTTGTGGTTTTTTTCCAGTAGATCAAACAACTTTAGATTACATGCATTTGTCAGGTAGAGAACCTTCACATATTGAAAATGTCAAGAAATATTTGACCGCTCAAGGTTTATTTCATACAAGTAAAACTCCTGTTCCCAAATTTACTTCATCAATCAAGTTAGATTTAAGCACGGTTGAACCCGCTTTGGCAGGTCCGAAGAGGCCACAAGATAGAGTCAATCTTTCTGAAATGAAAGAACATTGGTTGGAAAGTTTAAATTCTCCTTCAGGACACCAAGGACATGGGATCGATTCTGAAAATAATCTCGATTCATCTCACATTGTTAGTAGAAATGTTAATCTTCAACACGGAGATGTAGTGATTGCCGCAATTACTAGTTGTACTAACACCAGTAATCCTAGTGTAATGTTGGCTGCAGGATTATTAGCTAGAAATGCGATATCGAAAGGATTGGAGATTAAACCCTGGGTTCGACCTAGTTTAGCCCCTGGAAGTAGGGTAGTTACTGAATATTTTGATGCCGCAGGATTGACAGAGGATTTGGCAGCTTTAGGGTTTAATGTGGTAGGTTATGGATGCACTACTTGTATTGGTAATTCAGGACCATTAGATGAAGATATTGAGAAAGCAATCGATGATGCAAATCTAATTGTTGGAAGTGTACTTTCAGGTAATCGAAATTTTGAGGGGCGTATTCATCAGAAGGTTAAGGCAAATTATCTTGCAAGTCCTCCACTAGTAGTAGCTTATGCTTTAGCAGGTACTTTAGATATTGATCTGTTCAATGATCCTATTGGATATACCTCGGATGATGATCCAGTAATGCTTTCCGATATATGGCCCTCTGATGAAGAAATTAGTGAGACCTTGCGTAATTCTTTGAGTCCCGAAATGTTTAGAGATAGATATTCAGATATCTTAGAAGAACCAAGGTGGGATTCAATTCCTTCCGATGAATCGGCATTATATCCTTGGGAAGATAAATCAACTTACATACGATTACCTTCATTTTTTGAAGGAATAAAAGCCGAACCAGACCCAATTAAGCCAATTAAGAATGCCAGAGTTTTATTGAAGCTTGGTGATTCTGTTACTACTGACCATATCTCACCTGCTGGAGCATTCCCTCATCATGGTCCCGCAGGAAAATATCTTATTGAAAACGGGGTTGAATTGAAAGACTTCAACTCTTTTGGTAGCCGAAGGGGAAATCATGAGGTAATGATGAGAGGTACATTTGCTAATATTCGTATTAAGAATCAAGTTGCAAATGGAACTGAAGGTGGTTGGACAACTCATTTCCCAAGTGGTGATGTTATTTCTGTGTTTGAAGCAAGTCAAAGATATCAATCTGACGGAACTGATTTAGTGGTCTTAGCAGGTTCTCAATATGGAACAGGAAGTAGCAGAGACTGGGCTGCCAAAGGAACATTATTACTCGGAGTTAGGGCTGTTATCGCTACTTCTTTCGAAAGAATTCATCGTTCAAACCTTGTTGGTATGGGGGTTCTTCCTTTGACATTTATTGATGGAGATGATGCCGATTCTTTAGGGCTTGATGGAACCGAGAGGTTCAATATTCCTGCCGATTTAGAATTAGTGCCTTTGTCTAGAATTGATATTCAAGCTGTCAAGACTAATGGCGAATCGATAAATTTTGAAGCAGTAATTCGTTTAGATACTCCAGTAGAGGTTGATTACTACAAGAACGGTGGTATTTTACAAACAGTTTTACGTAATCTTGCCAAAGAATGAATTGAAACGTATGTCTTATCTGCAAGTAATGTTAGGAGTGGTAGTATGCAGATGAGGGGGACTGTGAGATTTAGATTCCGCTCACCAGAAAATGATATCGATATTATTATCGAAGGCGAATCAAGTGTAGTTGAATCAATACGTCAGGAGTTGGGCTTGCAAGGAAGAGTCGGTTTCATTCAACCTCTCTCTGCCCGATTAGATGATGGTAATGAGCCCGAGTCTCAACCTGCTATGGGCGGAGAACATAATTTAGATGAGGCTCATGATGAAAATGAAAAATTACCTGGACCTCCTCCTGATCCAAGTAGTATCCCTGCTGTAGTCAGAAGAATAGGGGATTTAGATATTAAATCCAAGATATCGGAGTTAGATGGGCCCTCTAGAACTGCCCCTCAAATCGAATATATTAGAGAGTTCCTAGAATCAATTGATGAACCTGAACCTTTGTCAAATAATTTATCCGGGGATCCAATGGCCGAAGCTTGGTTACAGATTTTGTTAACTCTAGTAGTGCGTGAACATGGGCAAACTTCTCTCTCAATCAGTGCTATTGAAGACTTAATTGGAGAGAGGATCAATAGAGAAGGTATTGACCTAGAAATCTTTCTCAATCGGCTTTGGATTATGGGGCGTTTGGAACTAATTTATGGCGGTGCAGAAATACATTATGCTCCAAATCCAAGTTGGTTAGTTTCTCAATAATTTAATCTGTAAATTATTTCCTATTTCTGTTTTATATACAGATATTCACCGTAGGTGAGGGGAATCAATAGGTAATAAGTGCTAAGAATGGAGTTTAACTCGGAAGTAGTATGCTGTATAGTCTGAAGAATGCCAATAATCAAGCCGCGAAGAGTAGGAAAGCCGTCCTACTCGTGACTTTATTCCTTAGTTCCTTGTTTTTATCGCTGATTCCAGCGGTTTCTGCATCTCATATTACTCAGTATGCGGTGCAACGTGACCCCTCATATATTTCGATAGGAGATCTTGATTGTGATGGGCACAATGATATCGCTTCGGCCAGCACTATGGGTCTATTTATTACGGTACTATACAATGATGGTTCAGGTGGTTTTGCAGATAGGCAGGATGTATTCATTTCCAATAATGAATCACGCCGTGCAGGTTTCGTTGATACAGCAGACGGAACCCGCGTTGAAATCGCAGATATTGATGGTGATGGAGTAAATGATCTTGTATATTATCAGCAGAATATTAGATTTGTAGGCGAATCTTTCGTCAGACCTGGAAATCTTACGATTCTTTGGGGAGATTGCTCAGACAGAGTGAATCTTTGGAGTGATTCTGAAATTACAGTTTCAAATCCTTATCTCGCAGATATGGATGTAGCAGATATTGATGGAGATGGAAATGCAGATATTGTGATGGTTGTTAGAGATGCAACCGCGACTAACCAATATATTCAGGTTTACAAAGGCCCTGACCCAACTCTTCTGACTTCACAACAAACACTTGCAGTCCCTCTAACGACTGGCCTATACACAAACATGATTTTAGGGCACTTCGGTGAGACTGTCACTGGCGGTGGATTCCCTGGTGGTGGAGGAATTGGCGATTGTGAAGATCTTGATATTTGGCTTCTAAGAACTCCCCCATTCAATACTGGAGTGGGTGTATCCGTTGGTCACTATGACAATGTAACTGTATTGGAGTACGATTGTTTGCAAGGAACATTCCCTAATCCATTAACACCTGGAGCTCAAGGAGTTCATGAATTCAAACTCGATGCAGAGCATAACGAACCTCTCTATGGTTTTGATATCAAAGATACTGATGGCAACGGTGAAATTGACTTAATTGCTGCTGTCGATGGATTAACTGGCAATATCTCTTACGCATTTGGTTCTGGAACATCTTGGACTACACAGAATTATGCTTACCTAGGAGATTTTAAAGGTGCATCAATTACTATTGAAGATGTTAATCAAGATGGTGAGTACGACTTCTTCGTACCAACTGAATTAACTTTGACGAGAATTCAAGATTCTACATCTCAAAATCAGACTTTCCTATTGTTAGATAATCTTAGAGAAATAAATTCTGTAGAAATAATTCTTGCAAATCCAAATGGACCCGGTTATTTGCCAGCACTGTCTTTTGATGTTGGAAGAAGACCTACTATGGCTCAGCCAGGACAGTTACAAGGTGGAGATGATAGTGCATTCGAAATTGTAATCGGTCAACGAGATTATGCTTATCGTTTCGCTAACAATGCTATGTGGCTTGATACACAGGGATGGCCTGGTGCAGGAGACTTCCTTTCAGTATTATCTTTGGACAATGAAGATGTAGGAATTACAGAAGTTACTGTGGCCCCGGTATCCTATAATCCAGCAACTGGAGACGCACAACTTGGTGAGGGAAATAGGTTTGTAAATGTAACAATTAAGAATACAGGTTTGAATCCTATATCAGGTAGCGTAGACGTTAATCTGGAGGTCAAAGAAGTATTAGGTGGAACTGATACTATAGTTTATTCAAATGATTTCGATGGAAATGAGGACAAGTCAGGATGTAATTCATGTGCCTGGGAAAAGTTCTCTTACACTGGAGAATATGATGAAGGAGACTCTTCTTGGCATGTAGAAACAGGTTCTACAGCAGGACAAAATGCTTCATGGTATGAAGCAGATTCTAATCCAACAAACTATTATTGGGCTGGACTTGATTATCAAGGCGGCCAGAATGAAACAGATTCAGGATATTACAATCATCAAGATGAAGCAGTAATTCTTCAAAACGTTGACTTGACAGGTGCAGATGCAGCTTATCTTGATATGTGGGCAATGTGTAGTGCCTCCTTCTTCCAACTATATTTAGCAGAGCAGTTTGATGTCGTTGAACGTTGGTTATATGAAGATTCATGCAGCATTGAAGTTTGGAGTGATGGAAGTGGTTGGGAACAAGTATTCTTTGCTGGTGGTTGGGATAACGATCGTTATTTCCGTCTATTATATCAGGGGGTAGATCCTGAATATAATACATACAATGGAGATATTTCTAGTGAGACTGTAACTGGTTGGTTAAATTTCACTGAAGATGGCTCTGATTCTCCCGATGAAGAGAAAATTAATTCTATTGATTTGACTCCTTATGCGGGTGAAATAATCGATATTAGATTTAGATTTAGGAGCGGCTTAGAAGGTTCAGTAGGGCCTACAGGTGCATCTAAGGATAACGGATTAGATGGTTTTGCTTTTGATAATATATCAATCCGGAAGAGAGATGTAAACTTCGGTACTGAAGCTTTAGTTAGTCAAGAACTCTCATTCACTAATCTAGGTGCCGGAGCTATACGTGAAGTTTCGTTAACCTCTAATTTCATTGATAATAAGACATACTACATTTCTACATCCTTAGAAGATCCTACTGGATTTGATAATGCCGATGCAACAAATGATGAGGTAAAGTTCCAACTCACTGTTGATAATTTATACGATCCAGGAGTTGCTGAAGAAGCCTGGGTTGATTTAGAAAATGGCGTAAGGTATGCATCTGGACCCAGAGATATTAATGTCAAGGTTCAGAATTATGGTAACACTGTTACTGACTTCCAAGTTGAGGCTAAGGTTAGAAATGCCTTACCTGACTTAGTAGCAATTGAAGATTTCTCATTTGGTAATCCAGCCGATCAAATTTGGGAAGATGATGGGAATGATAATGGTAGCCGTATTGATGACTCAAGTGGATCTAATGGGATGCTCCCTCAAAATCAAGGTGTCTTCAATAATCATGCTTACTGGCTCGGACATCCAGATACCGGTTATGGTGATAATTGGAATGAGACACTGACAATTCCAAATATTCCAGTTGGTGCTGAAGGTGCTGACTTCACATATCTAACCTTTGATTATTTTGCTGAAGGTGATTACTTGAAAGACAGTAATGGAAATATTCTTGCGATTAGGGACGCAGCTCAACTAGAAGTTTCATGGACTAAGAATGGAGAAAACTTCAATGGAATTATCTTTGGAAGTTGGACTGATTTGAATGAAAACGGTCCTAGGCCATTTGATAGTTGTGAAGACTTCGATGGGAATGGGTATGACGAAGTAGAGTACTTTGGTGACTTTTCAGATAGATATAATTCTGTAGTTTGGTTTGACTCTGAACAAATAGTAAAGTCAGTAACTGTAGATATGTCAAATATTTTCCTACAGAATCAAAGTAGCGAAAATACTTTTGAGTGGGCTGATGAATGTACCTCCTTATCAGGTTCCGAAGTCACTCTAACTTGGAGATTTTTATCTAATGATGACGGAGTAAATGGAAATGCAGGTTCTGCTGGTTTCGCAATCGATAATATCAGAATTGAAGAATTTACATTTGAAGATGATGGAACATATACAATCGATGTCAATGGAATGGATGCTTCTGAGAAACAGGTTGTTACCATTGCGAATCACGATTTCCAGAGTGGGATATATCGAATTGATGTTAAGACATTATTCGATAATACTGATCCTTTACAGAAATGGTACAATGAATCTGAAGTAAATTTAGCCAACAATTATACTACAATTATGTTCAGTATTGCAAGTGCAGATATTACTCTTATGCAGCCAGATATTCTTGATTGTACAACAGATATCACATATGCTTGTGTATATACAACAAACAAAGATGAGTTTGGCGCTTATGGTTCTTCTTCACATGATTTTGTTTTGCCATTGTTAAATGGAGTTATAGAGGCTGAATATCAATTAACAATGAAGATTGTCGATGAAGATACAGGCCAAACTGTGTATGAAGAAAACTCAGATAATGGCCCATTTGATTTAGTCCCTCATGAACGTTCTTGGGCGAATTGGACTGCCCCTTATTCGTCTTGGTATGATGGACATACTTACAATATTAGTTTCTTTGCCAATTTCACAGAAGACGGTAATAGTTCTGGCAATGAGCGTTTCTTCGTCATTCAATTCTATGATCAAGTTGATGTTGCTATACTTTCCAATCCTACTGACCAGAATCGTCTCCAACAAGTAAAGAATGATCTCGATGCAATGAATATGACTTACACGCAACTTAGAGTGAGTGATTGGGACACTTATGCAACTCCAGATTGGATAGAACATTACAATAAAGTTCTACTTCCTTGGCAAACTGATTACAATGTGGTTTACGGAGATTATTATGAGATTATGGATACTACAAGAGAGAGTGATGGATTAAGTGTAGTAGATGTTTTAGAAAATTTCATGGTTGACGGAGGAACAGTTCAGATGCATTTAGGACCTTATCAAAATGAGTATGACCCCGGTAGATTGATTTTTGATATGGCAATCAAAGACAGAAATCAGTACAACTTTACCACTGATAATAGAATTAATTATGATGATCTGTCAATAGATGACCCTTACCACCCTATCCTGAAAGGAATTGATAAGGTGACCTTTTCAGTAATTCATGCGGGAGATTATGTGGCACTTTCAGGAATTGATGTTGCTTCACAAGTTCAACAAAATCAGATACCAGCTACTTGTGGTGGTAGAATAAGTGTTACTGGGGGGACTTTCCATACGCTAATGAGAGATACTGTACAAGGTCATTCTTTGATGTCAGTGTGTAATAAGGGAGCAGGAGGATTAATTGTAACCACTGTTGACGTCGAGAATCCAAGTGTATCAGAGTCTTATGGCGGAGAAAATATTCCTCTCCTATCAAATATGCTTTCTTATCATTTAACCCCATATCCTTTAGATTTCGGCATTGCAGGAACTGATTTCGATTTGATTATCAATGGTGAATCGGTTGATATCAACCCGACAACGGGTGCTTATCGTGATAAATATATCAAGAGTAATGCAGATCTAGAATTTACTTATACCTCAGAAGTTGAAGGACTAATTGCAGATTGGGATCTTGAATCTGGAAATAATGATTCAGTAACTGGTTGGGACGGAGCAGTATTAGATGCAGGCTTAGTTAGTCACACTAATCAACTCAATCCGTCAATCCCTACTATGGGTTCATTCTGTGCCGTAGGTGAAGATGATGAGCCATGTAGAATAGGTGCAGAGTGGTTACTAACTCTATACTTACATGATGATGCTGGTCATACTAGAATTACCTACATCCGTCTGATTACAAATGATACTCTTGCAGATGACTTCTATCCAATTTCAGCGGCAACTATTGTTCATGATGATGATACATCAGAATTTATTACTCGTGATGGAACGAAGCCTATTGCAGGAGTTGACTGGCCAGTTTACAGAGTAAGACTATCTGATACTGGAGAAACTACTGTTAAGTTCACAGGCGAGAATAGTAGTGATCCAGACGCTCCTGAAGGAGAAACTGGAATCGCTCTATACGAGTGGAGAGTGATTAATGATATGCCTGTAGGAGAATTTAGTGACGAACAACATGTATGGCAGAATCCCGCAGCTGTTACTGATGAATGGAGTTATACTTTCCGTAATATAACTGCGAGTCCAACTATTGAAAAAGATGTACGTGTAGAATTAATTGTTTATGACAAGGCTGGTAAACAAACACAAAATAAGTATCGAATGTACTTCATAGTTGTAGGTGAAAATGATGGAGATGAAGAACCAGTATGGGTTTTCTCATCCCCTCGTCCAAGTGATTCCCAATCTGGAGATGATGTAACAATTGTTGGTAGTATTTTAGGTGGTGCAGAGAATAGTGACGTTAAGATTGAGGTATCACTGAATCCTCTTATCTTAGACTATACTCCTACACAGAAGATTACACAGAAAACAATTGGTAAGTATAATGTTTCAGAGGGATTGGGTGACGGCAGTGGATTCTCGATGACGCTAGATATATCTGATTTATACTCGATCAGTGGTCAGCAAGCAACACTATATTTCAGAATCACCGAGGGTGATGGAACTAGGTATACCTTATCTGAAGAAATGGTTATAAATTTACTTCCTAAGGATATTTGTGAAATTGATCCTAGTGATTCAAGTTGTAGTTCTAGTGAGAGTGGCGGAATTAGCCCAGTATTACTAGGGGTCGGAGGACTAATAGCTGTATTAGCAATTGTCGGAGTCACATTATTACTAAAGAGAGGTGGTAATGATTCAGATGATGATGTAGTTGAACAATTCGGTGGAGTTGAACAAATGGACCCTGTTGAAGCATATGTCCAACAGATGGTGGCATCAGGATATGACGAGCAGACTGCTCGGCAATATGCTGAGCAATACTATGCTTCTTACTATGCCCAACAAAATGGCAAAAATTGACGTAAACTTAGTCCAATAGTGGGGTGCGATAAAACGTACCTTGAATAACACGGTGCGGATGCATTGTATCATGGATACATCGGGTTCATACACTGTTGCTGATATTTCATTGGCTGATGCAGGAGAAAAAAGGGTCGCTTGGGCAAGAAGTAGAATGCCCGCTTTAGCAGCCCTAAGGAAGAAAGCAGAAACTGAGAAACCTCTTGAGGGGCAAAGAGTCTCTGGATGCCTACATGTAACCAAAGAAACAGCTATTCTCATTGAAACAATAGTTGCTGCTGGAGCAGAAATTTCTTGGTCAGGATGTAATCCTTTATCTACTCAAGATGATGTAGCCGCTTGGTTAGCCAGAGAAGGATATGGTGTGCATGCTTGGTATGGTCAGGAC
>Ga0209359_10000141_pt1 | contig 15783 bp, 16 predicted proteins | sample MarorgKNORR_S2LV_FD_188224 | JGI IMG/M metagenome (GOLD analysis project Ga0209359, IMG submission 188224) | Marine microbial communities from the Southern Atlantic Ocean, analyzing organic carbon cycling - Surface_A/KNORR_S2/LV (SPAdes) (version 2) | ecosystem: Environmental > Aquatic > Marine... | reverse complement strand
TACTTTTGTTGAACTTTGTATTTTTTTTTGACTATTTAATTTTGTCTGATTTTGCTCAAAATTAGTGAATACTAATTTAGGTTCTTTTGCGTCTAAAAGATTTATATAGACTTCCCTTAAAAGCTCGCAATCTAAAAGAGCATTATGTTTCTTACGTCTCGAAAGATTTATATTAAATCTTCTACATAATGCATCTAAAGAGTTAGATGAACCAGGAAATTTATTTCTAGCTATTTCTAAAGTATCAATAATTTGAGTGTTATTTATTTCCTTTTTTTTTAATAATTTTAGTTCATAATTTAAAAAACCTAGATCGAATTGAGCATTATGAATTATTATTTTTTTATCAGTAATAAAATTTAAAAATTCTTCAGCTATTTTATCAAAAGTTTCTTTGCTCTTTAAAAATTCTGTTGAGAACCCATGGATATTAAAAGCTTCGGCAGGAACATTTCTCTCGGGATTTATAATTTTATGAAAAATTTTTTTAGTTGGTATTAAGTCTTTAGTCTCAATACATGCAACTTCAACGATTCTATGATTATCTTTAAAAGAGAGACCCGTCGTTTCTGTATCTAAAAATATTTCATTCATAATAATTTAATTATATTAAAAACTTTTTTATTTAAAAGATTTTTGGAGCCGTTGTTAACAATTTTATAATCACAATATTTCGCCTTTGCTTTTGGGCTTAGTTGCCGACTATCTAAAAACCTGAATAAATTAATACTTCCACCTTTTTTTTTATATCTTTTGATCCTTATTTCTTTTTTTGATGCTACAAAAATAGTTTTTGTAAAATGGCTTTTAAGTTTACTTTCGGCTAATAATGGTACTTCAAAAACATAGTTATTTTTTAATCTTTTATTCCTAGAAATTTTAATCATTTCTTTTCTTACTAATGGGTGAATTATTTTCTCTAATTTTAAAAGATTTTTTTTATTCCCTGTAATTGCTTTTTTTATCTGGTTTCTTAAATTTTGATTCTTATTAATCTGAAATTTTTTTCTAATTGTTTTTAAAAAAATTTTTTTTTTATATATTTTTCTTACTTCCTGATCAGCACTAAAAACCTTGAATTTTTTTTTTTTGAAAATTTTTACAACTGTCGTCTTGCCTGAAGCTATAGACCCGGTTATACCCACTTTAATCATTTGATATTTGCCTCTAGTAATTCAATTAAATTATTGTCAATTTCAGGGTTAACCTTGTTCCATATATAAAAAGATTTTTGGCCTTGATATACTAACATATTTAAACCATTAAAAGTTTTTATGTTATTTTTTTTTAAATGACCAATCATTTTTGTTTCTAAGGGATTATAAATTGTATCAATATAAATTAAAGTTTTTTTACAACTGTTAAACAAACTGGTAAATTGCTCGCCATTTTTTAATCCTAGACTAGTAGCATTAATAATTAAGTCATAATTTTTAATATTATCATTATAGTTCTCCCATTTAATTGTTTGTATATTCTTAAAGTTATTTTTTAAAAAGAGAGACTTTTCGTAAGTACGATTTGTTATATGGATGTTCGAAACACCTGATTTAATTAAAGCATAAATTATTGACGGTGATACTCCGCCTGCTCCAATTATTAATGCACTTACTTTTTTTTTATCATTTAAAATTTCTTTTAGATAAGCAGCTTGTAGACCATAAACATCAGTATTATCTCCAACTAACTTATTATTTTTATCGAGGTAAATTGTATTAACTGATTTTGTTGCTTTTGCATCATTTACCAAATCATCTAGAAATGGAATGACTTTTTGTTTGTAGGGTAAAGTAACATTTATTCCTGCAACAAATTTTCTTCTTACGTCTTCGAGACAGTCGCGTATTTGATGTTCTTCGATTTCTTTGAAGGCATAATGTGACTGAATATTATATTTTTTAAACCAGTAATTATGTAAAATCGGTGAGAGTGAATGTGATACTGGCTTGCCTATTATTAAGTACTTTTTCATTCTTTTTGTTTAATTAAATAATTTTTAATTTCTTTAATCGGAAGACCCATAATTGAGTCTTTATCTCCTTTTACACTTTCAAATAAATCAAGTCCATCGGCTTCAATTTGATAAACACCATATGATAACAATGTTTCTGTCTTTATCTTATCAAGATATGTTTTAATTTGATTTAATGTAAGATTTTTCATTTTTAACTCTGATTTGTCGGTATGGTTCCAAATCATTGATCCGTTTTTTGAAATACAAACTGAACTTATTAAAAAATGGATGGTGTTGTTTAAACTTTTTAAAATTTTAAAAGCTTCTTCTCGTGATTTGGGCTTACTAATCATTGTGTTGTTAAGTGAAACGACACTGTCTGCTCCTAGAACCAATCTACCTGGATACTTATTACTTACTTTTACTGATTTGAGTTCAGCTAAATTTTTTGAAATTAATAATGGGTCAGCACCTTCTTTAAGTAAAGACTCTTTGGCTTGATCTTCATCAACGTTTGAATGTACAACTTCGCAAGATATTTTATGGTTTTTGAGTATTTCTTCTCGTACTTTGCTTTTAGATGCTAAGATAATTTTCATTTATTCTTTTTTATATCAAATATTTTAATTATTGAAGCAGCTGTTTCTTCGACTGACTTTCTAGTTACATCAATTGTCGGCCAATTGTACTTGTTAAAAAGTTTTTTTGAATTTTCAACTTCCTCTTTAATATGATTTAAATCTGTATAAACAGGGAGATTATTTTCATTCATTATTGCTAATCTATTCCTTCTAATATCTGCTAATCTATCTGGACTTGCATATAGACCAATAATACAAGGTTTAAAATTTTTGTTTTTTAAACTTTCCGGTAAATCATTGTTTTGAACTAGAGGAATATTGGAGGTTTTGTATCCCCTGTTAGCTAAATAAATAGATGTAGGAGTTTTACTCGTCCTGCTAACTCCTAATAAAACTATGTCAGAATTATCAATATCTGCCGTTTTTTTTCCGTCATCGTGTGACATAGAAAATTGAATAGCTTCAATTCTTCTATAGTAATCGTCATCTAAAACGTGTTGTGCGCTAGGCTTATGTATTGCCCTTTGATTCAGTAATTTTGAGAAAGATAAAATTAAATTTCCCAGCACACCGAAACATGGAATATTTTTCTCAGAACTTAATGTAGACAAGTATTTGGCGAGTTTTGTCTCTACTATAGTGTATAAAATAATTGAGTTCGTATTTTTTTGACAGTCTTCAATAATTTTATCTATTTGCTGTTCTGTTCTAACAAAAAAGAATTCTTTCTTAGTATAGTTAAAATCCTGGAACTGTGATTTTAAAGACAAAAATATTCTATCTAGTGTCTCACCAGTTGAGTCCGATAATAAATATACACTGTATTTATCTGACATAAATTTGTTTATAAACCCTTTATAAGTTTATTTTACGAACTAAAATTAAATTTATAAAAGAAATATTAACAGAGATTAACATAGTTATAACAATTTAATCTTTGTTTATAATATTAGGTTATTTTGTTTACAATATGTTAGAAAAACCTATTTTTTCAATCAATATGACCTTTTTAGGTCACTAAACATGGTAATAAAATGTTAAGAAAAATGTATAATTTATTGTTAGACAAACTAACATGCCCTATTACAAATAAATTAATTATAAATATATTATTATAAAGATGAGTAAATTAATTGATTGTTTAAAGTTAAATAAAAACTCTTGTTTTCCAATATGGTTTATGAGACAAGCAGGTAGATATTTGCCCGAATTTAGAGAGATAAGAAAAAAAAATACTAACTTCATTAAACTTTGTCTTAACCCTAAACTTAGTACAAAAATAACTTTACAACCGATAAATAGATATAATCTGGATGCCGCAATTATTTTTTCAGATATATTATTAGTACCTTATGCTTTAGGTCAAAATGTCAATTTTAAAAGTTCAGAAGGGCCTACGTTGTCCGAAATTAATATAGAAGAGTTTCTCAAGGATCATAGTGATAATTTTATTAATACTATGAAACCTGTTTATGATGCAATAAATATAACAAGAGAAAAATTACATCACGATAAATCATTAATTTGTTTTATAGGTGCGCCTTGGACACTTTCTTTATATATGTTAAACTTAAAAAATAACACTGAAGAAATAATTAAAAACTCAAGCAAGATTAAGCAGTTAATTACACACTTGGAAACATACTTAAAAAAACATATTTTAAAACAATATAATTCTGGAGCAAATTGCGTACAAATTTTCGATTCATGGGCGGGGTTATTGCCAGAAAAACTAATTGAAGAATTTTGCTATAAACCCAACAAGTCTCTAGTTGATTTTTGTAAAAAAAATAAAATTCCGGTAATTTGTTTTCCCAAAGGTTTAAAAAAAAAATATAAAGAATTCAAATCAATAGTACAACCAAACGGGATAAATATTGATTACGAAGTAGATCCCATATGGGCAAGAGACAATTTAAGCGATGTATGCTTACAAGGAGGCATGGATCCCAAAACTTTGCTTAAAAGTGATAAAGAAATACTTTTTGAAGTAGATAAATATTTAGAGGTATTTAAAAATTCACCATATATATTTAATTTAGGGCATGGAATTTTGCCAGAAACAAACCCGGATAAAATAAAAATGATAATTCAAAGAGTAGAAGAAAAAAGATGAACACAAATCATCCAAAAATAAATTTTGGTAAAACAGGCGTTCTAATTATTAATTTAGGAACACCAGATTCTACAAAATGGCTTGATATTAGAAAATATTTAAAAGAATTTTTGTCTGATCAAAGAGTTATCGAAGTAAACCCAATTCTGTGGCAAATAATTCTTAACCTTATAATTTTAAACTTAAGGCCACATAAAACTGCAAAAGCATACAAGGAAATATGGATGAAAAATGAGAATATGTCTCCGTTAAGATATTTTACAATCTCACAAGCGGACAAGCTCAGAAAAGTTTTAGGCACAGAAAATATTTTAATCGATTACGCAATGAGATATGGTAACCCAAGTATTAATTCAAAACTTGTTAAATTGCAGGAGATGGGTTGCGAAAGAATTATAATACTTCCATTGTATCCCCAATACGCTGCTGCGACTACCGCTACAGTATGTGATGAAGTTTACAGATGTTTGATGAAAATGCGATGGCAACCGAGTTTACAGATTATACCTCATTATGAGTCTGAGCCTCTTTACATAAACTCTCTTGTAAAAAGTATCGAGACAAAAATAAATCAAATAAAATGGAAACCAGATTTAATAATAGCTTCTTATCATGGAATACCAAAAAAATATTTTGATAAAGGAGATCCATATCAATGTTACTGCCAAAAAACTACAAGATTAATGAGTGAAAAGTTTAATAGATTTCCAATTATTACTACATTCCAATCTAGATTTGGGCCGGCAGAATGGTTAAAACCATATACTGATAAAACTTTTGAAGATTTACCCAAACAAGGAAAAAAAAATATCCTGGTTGTTTGTCCTGGTTTCGCTTCAGATTGTGTAGAAACTTTAGAAGAAATTTCAATTCAGGGAAAAAAAACTTTTATAGAAATGGGGGGAAAAAATTTCGACACCGTGCCTTGTTTGAATGATAGTGATGATCAAATCAACTTATTTAAAAAATTAATAGAGCAGTATATAATTAAATAATGAACGCTTACTTACTATTCAAATCTTTACATCTAATAGCTGTTATATCCTGGATGGCCGGACTTTTGTATTTACCTAGAATTTTCGTTTATCACTCTGATCCTAAAAATAACTTTCAACAAAACGAAACTTTTAAAATAATGGAGAGGAAACTTTACTTTTACATAATGAACCCTGCAATGATATTATCCTGGATTTTCGGTTTATTATTAATTCACTCGATTGGTTTTGACTCTCTCTTTCAAATTTGGATGAAAATTAAGTTCCTATCAGTAGTGCTTTTAACTATTTATCATTTTTTTTTATTAAAATGTCTTAATGGATTTAATGTAAATAATAACTCTTATTCCTCAAAATTTTTTAGAATTATTAACGAAGTGCCTACAATTTTGCTTATAATCATTATTTTTGTTGTCGTTTTTAAACCCTTATAGGACTTGAAAAAAATATTAAAAAGCCTATATTATACTTACTTACCTTAAGAAATAATCAAACATATGAATTTACAAGAACTTAAGACAAAAAACCCAGCCGAGTTGATATCGGAAGCAGAGAAATTAGGTATAGAAAACCCGAGCACTTTAAGGAAGCAAGAAATACTTTTTGCAATCTTAAAAAAACTTGCTGACAAGAATGAACAGATAACAGCTATCGGCGTTTTAGAAGTTTTACAAGATGGATTTGGTTTTCTTAGAGCAATAGAGTCAAATTATCTTCCTGGTCCAGATGATATTTATGTGAGCCCAAGCCAGATACGTAGATTTGGTTTAAGAACAGGTGATTCAGTGGAAGGTGAGATTAGAGCCCCAAAAGACGCAGAAAGATACTTTGCTCTTTTAAAAGTAAACAAAATAAATTTTGATGAGCCCGAAAAGGGAAAAAACAAAATTGCTTTTGACAATTTAACACCCTTGTATCCTAATGAAAGGATAAAGCTAGAGATCGAAAAAACAAAAATAGAAAAGAAACCAGACAATACAGCTAGACTGATCGATTTAGTAAGTCCAATTGGAAAAGGCCAAAGATCACTGATTGTATCACCTCCAAGAGCAGGTAAAACAATTATTCTTCAAAACATTGCACAGTCAATTACAGCCAATCATCCAGAAGTTTATCTTATGGTATTACTAATTGATGAGAGACCAGAAGAAGTAACAGATATGCAAAGATCAGTTAAAGGAGAGGTAGTAGCCTCTACTTTTGATGAGCCGGCTACGCGTCACGTTGCCGTTGCTGAAATGGTAATAGAAAAAGCTAAAAGGTTAGTGGAACATAAAAAAGATGTTGTTATTTTACTAGACTCTATCACTCGTCTGGGTAGAGCCTACAATGCAGTTATCCCAAGTTCAGGAAAAGTGCTAACAGGAGGAGTGGATGCTAATGCCCTACAAAGACCCAAAAGATTTTTTGGTGCTGCAAGAAATGTCGAAGAGGGAGGAAGCCTTACAATTATTTCTACAGCTTTAATAGATACAGGCAGCAGAATGGATGAAGTTATATTTGAGGAGTTTAAAGGAACTGGAAACTCCGAATTAATTTTAGATAGAAAAGTTGCTGATAAAAGAATATACCCTGCTTTAGACATAACAAGATCAGGAACTAGAAGAGAAGAGTTGTTGTTCGAAAAAGACGATTTGTCCAAAATGAATGTTCTTCGTAGAATTATAAGTCCAATGGGAACAATGGATGGAATAGAGTTTTTAATTTCAAAAATTAAGAACACAAAAAATAATTCTGACTTTTTTGACTCAATGAATAAGTCAAACTAACCTGAACTTTTTTAATTACTGTACTGTTTGATTTTGATCTCTATTTTCGTGAAGATAAAACTCTATAATATTTAGCATAGTTTTTCTTTTTTCTTCTAAAGTTATAGTTTCTAGTAACTTTTGTTTTTCCTCATTGCTAACTGGAGATATCATTGCCAAAGTATTTATCTTTTGATAATAGTTTAATTTATCAAACTCTTTCCAATTTAAAAACAAACCATTTTTTTTAAAAAAAGATTGAACTTTACTCATAAAGTGTTCGTATTGTATTTTTTCGAAGAAATAATTTTTATTTGTAGATAAATCTTCATCAAATTTTTTGTATTCAACTTTAAACTCTCTATATTTTTTTTTATTATCAATTTCGTTTATAATTTCAAATCGAGTTAGGCCTGTTAAATTTATAAGAATTCTTCCGTCTTTTGTTTTGTTAAAATCACTTATTTTGCCTAAACATCCTACTTTATAAACCTCTCTCCCCTCTTTTTTTGATTGAACCATACCCATTAATTTATCTTTTTTTAAAGCATCATTAACTAGATCAACATATCTGTCTTCAAATATATTTAAGGGTAAATTTGTTTTAGGAAAATATATAACTCCATTCAAGGGGAATACAGGTATTAGACTTGGTAATTTGTTTTTCATTCTTCATTTTAACAAATAATTAATACTTCTTGCAATTCTAAAACCTGCTATTTATAATTAAATTTTTGCGGGCATAGCTCAGTGGTAGAGCGTCTCGTTGCCAACGAGAAGGTCGAGGGTTCAAGTCCCTTTGCCCGCTCCATAAGTAGCGACCATATTTCTAATTCACGTTTTAGTTAATATTGTTATATTTTTAAAATGTTTAAAGTTTACTTTGTTGGTATGATAGCTAAAATAGTAAAGGAAAATTAGTGGAAGATTTGTCAAAAAAAAAATGTATTCCTTGCGAAGGCGGAATTCCGGCGTTTGATTTAAGCCAAATACATCTTTATCTAAAAAAAATTGATGGTTGGAACGTTTTAAAAAACAAAGAAAACAACTATTACATTGAAAAAAAATTCAAGTTTAAGAATTTTTTGGAAAGTGAAGAATTTGTAATTAAAGTTGGAAAAATATCTGAGGATGAAGGACATCACCCTGACATCAGCTTTGGATGGGGGTATGCTAAGATTCAAATTTCAACACATGCTATTAAGGGTTTAGCTGAAAGTGATTTCATATTAGCATCAAAAATCGATAAAATTTAATCAATGTGTAAAGTGTCTAATTCCAGTAAAAACCATTTTAATACCTGATTTGTTAGCTACCTCTATAACTTCTTTATCTCTTATTGATCCACCAGGTTGAATAATTAGTTTTACACCAGCATTGATTAGAGTTTTTATACCGTCTGGAAAAGGAAAAAAAGCATCCGAAGCAGCAACAGAGTTGCGCAATTTTTTTGGTTGAAATTTTTTAGCTTTTTGAGTGGCAATTTTACAACTATCTAACCTATTTTGTTGCCCAGCTCCTATTCCAATAGTCGAGTTATCCTTAACTACCACTATGGCATTGGATTTAACATATTTGCATACATTAAATGCAAATTCCATTTCTAAAATTTCTCCTCGAGTGGGTTTCTTTTTTGTAACATATTTTAAATTTTTTCTTTTGAAAATTAGTTTATCTTTTTCTTGAAGTAAGAATGAGTTATCAAAAACTTTGGACGTGATTTCACCACTTCTAAATGTTTTTGAAATATCTATAATTCTCAAATTTTTCTTTTTTTTAAGTAAATTAAAGGCTTGTCTTTCATAACCTTTTGCTAAAATCACTTCAAAAAATGTTTTATTTATCTCTGAGGCTAGTTTAGAGTTTATTTTAAAATTACAAGCCACAACACCTCCGAATGCGCTTACTGGATCACTTAATTGAGCATTGATAAATGATTGAAATGACGATTTGTTTGAAGCAACACCACAAGGATTAGCGTGTTTAATTATTGCTGTTGTTGGTAATTTTTTTTCAGAAAGGACAATTTCTAGTCCTGCATATATGTCATTATAGTTATTAAAACTTAGTTCTTTTCCGCTTAGTTTTTTTAAATTGTTTTTGTTGTTATCTAGATCACTTAAATAAAATGAGCTTTGTTGATGTGGGTTTTCGCCATAACGTAACTGATCTATTTTTTCACCAAATAAAGTTTTCATTTTTGGAAACTTAATATTAAGTTTTCTATTGAACCAATTAGCTATTACAGAGTCATAATAAGCAGTTAAATTAAAAGCTTTACAAGCCATCCTTTCTCTAAAACTAAAGCTCGTTCTACCTTTAAATTTTTTTAATTCTTTTAAAAATTCAGGATAATCTTCCCGATCTGTAATCACTACTACATCCTTATAATTTTTTGAGGCTGATCGCACCATACTAGGGCCTCCAATGTCAATATTTTCAATTATGCCGTCTGAACTTTTAGTTTTTCTAATAGTTTCTTTAAATGGGTAAAAATTTACAATTACTAAATCTATAGGCTTGTAATTTAGTTTTTTCATCTCATTTAATTGAGTTTTTTTATTTCTTTTAAAAAGAATTCCTGAGTGTATTTTCGGATGCAATGTCTTGACTCTACCATTTAGCATCTCATTAAAACCAGTATATTCTGAAACCTCTGTACAACTAAAACCTAATTTTTTTATAGTACTAAAAGTTCCTCCTGAACTAATAATGTTAATTTTATACTTTTTTAATTCTCTTAAAATACTTTTAAGACTTTCCTTATCGGACAACGATATAAGAGCATTTTTAATTCTTTTTGACATCAAGATTTTTTACTAATTTCCCAATTTATTATTTTATCAGAAGTATCTAACCTACCAGAAATTACAATACAATAATTATTTAAAACTTTATTACCTCCAAAAAATATACTTTTTTCAATTTTTAAAACTTTTTCATCAGTTGAAAAAAGTAAAGCTCTATTTTTACTTATTTGAATAAGCGCTGTGCTACCGCCTATTGTTTGAACTGCAGTTAAACCTGGAAATAAATGGAATCTCACATCGTATTTAATTGTTTGATTAATTTTATTATTTACAAGAACATCGCTTCCTAATATTTTACTATTAATTTTATCAATAGTTATTGATCTTTTGTGTAAGCAACCAAGATTTTTTAAGTAAGCATCGTGCTCTGCCTGTACAGAAACTTTATCCACCTCATTTTTTGTTTGTAGGTCGGTTATTTTAAAGTTTTTATTTATTAAAAAACCATAAGCTTTGCTCATAATACTATTTTTTTCAAAACCTACTATTGAGGTGTCATTTAAACAAAGCGTAGATTGGGATGAAGTTAGTCTACTTAAAAATTTAGCTTTACCTGAAATATTAACACCAAAACCACTGTTAGTAATAATTTTTTTATCGTCTGAATAATATTCAAAAGATAAAGGACCAGATTGATATTTTGAAGAAAAATTTTTCTCGGGTGGACTTCCAGCCTCAAAATATATCAGATCTTTTTTGTTTTTGATCAAATAAATGTTACCAGTGTCTCTTTTATTTTTCTTAATTTTTATATTAAGTTTATCAATACAATTATAAAATTCAGTTAAATCTATTTCGAAGGAACCATTAAAAAGAGGTAAATTATTTAATGGCGTAGTAATATTTTTTAAAATACTTAAATTTTTTTCAAGGGTTTTTTCTAAAAATTCTGGGATAAACTCCATTGAGTCTTTAATGTTTTCTTTTATAACTAATAAATGCTTTGCAAAATTAAATAAGTCATCTGGGTTTCTGGTTAAGGGAAATCCATCTTCGTCCAAAGAAATTTTCAAAAGTCTCTCAAGTTCTTTTATTCCATATTCATAATTTTCTTTGTATTCTTTAAAAACAAGTCCGGTTAAAATAATTGATGTAATGATCTCTATTTTTTTTTGATTGTCAGTTTCAAATTTGAAATTTTTTTTTAAGTGATTTGTTTGAATAATAATTGACTCTAAAAAATTTCTTTTAAATGCGAAGTTAGAATTTTTAAGAATTATATCCGCATTTAGTATCCAACTCATTATTCTTTTGCTTATGACACTTGTCTCCCAAATTAAATTCCTATATTTTAAATTTTGAGAATTCCAGTGAGAAACTATTTCTCTTAGAATTGATGGATTTACCCTTCTATCTATTGAACCCAACCATAAAAAGTTATGCAATTCTTTTTTTTCTTTTGACGTATAATTATTATCCCAAAATTCATTAGGATTAATATTTTCTATTTTAAACTTAAATTTTTTATAATTTATAAATGATGACATCAAGAAAGAGTTTGGGAAAAAAAAGAATTGTGAGGGAGTTCTGGACTTTAATGATGATTTATAAAATCCTGTTGTAAAATAAATTCTTCTAAATAATTTGATAAATTTAATTTTAACTGCTGATAAATACAAGTAAGCAGTTCTAATACCTATCATTTTAGCTTGATCTTAATAGTCCAATATTTTTTTTTAGATCTCCATTATTTTCTTTAAATATTGTTGACCCTGAAACCAATATGTTTGCTCCAGCCTCTTTAGCAGATTTAGAATTTTGAAAATTAATACCTCCATCAATTTCAAGATCAACTTTTAGATTTCTTTCAACTATCATTTTTTTAAGCTTTTGGATTTTAGGCAAAACATCTGGCATAAATGCTTGCCCCCCAAAACCTGGTTCAACACTCATAATTAAAATAAGATCAATTTTATCTAAAACATTTTCTAGCAAATCAATTTTTGATTTTGGCTTCAATGAAATTCCAACTTTTTTCTTAAATTTTTTTATAAGATTTATTGTATCTAAAGTATTAGGTGTAGCTTCAGGGTGGAAAGTTATTATATCAGCACCTGCATCAGCAAAGCTTTGTATGTATTTGTCTACAGGTTTTATCATTAGATGCACATCAAAAACTTTATTTGTAACTGGCCTTAACTTTTTAATCACTTCAGGACCTATTGTTATATTGGGAACGAAATGCCCATCCATTACGTCAACGTGAATATAATCTGCTCCAGCTCTATCAAGCGATCTAATTTCTTCGCCAAGTTTACTAAAATCTGCAGATAAAATTGATGGAGAAATTTTTATTTGTGAAGACATACTTTATTTATATTTTATATATCTATCTTGTCAAAAAAATTATTTATCTGGACTGAATAATCTGTAAAGCTCTCTTGAAAAGTCACTATCAATAGGGAAAGATAGCATTCCCATAGTTCCGTAACCTAATAACCAAGGCATTAAGTAGAACCTTATTAAATAAAAATAAAAAGCAATGTAAAGCGGTACTATTGGCCTAGCTAAAAACTCTGGTGTTATTACATCAAAAACTTTGAGAATTGGATTAGTTAATTTAACAAAAGCTCTCATAAAAAAGAACTTCGAGTCTTCTTTTTGAAAGATATTCATCCCAGCTCTTCCAATTAAAGTCCACATAACTAAACCAAGAGCGTAATCAAGAATGTATATCCAAATAGGCATTCACTATTTTAACATAAAATCAGACCAAAAAAAAAGGGGCGAATTACTCGCCCCTTTTGTAATTAATTTATTACTTAATTAGTGTTGTCTTCCAAGAATAGATCTTCCGCTAGGTACCCTAACTTCATCAACCATTCTTTGAGTAGCTGCATCAGGAGCTTTGGTCATTAAACTTACAACAACCATTACTACTAAACATACTGGTGCACCAATTAAACCAAATCTTAAATGGTCTATACCTAACCACGCTGGATTACCCATAAACTTAGGATAAACGTAGATTAAGTAAGCTGTACCAGCCGCTAAACCAGAAAGTATTCCAGCTATTGCGCCTTCTTTAGTAGCTCTCTTCCACCATACACCAAGTACAAGTGGGAAGAACAAGCCTGACATTGCAAAGTCAAACGCCCAAGCAACTGCTCCAAGGATACTAGTGATACGCATAGATGCAATGTATGCACCTGCCGCACCTACAACAACTAATAGTACACGTGCTACTATTAATCTTTTTCTAACATCCGCTTTTGGATCGATCATATTGAAATAAACGTCGTGTGATAACGCGTTTGAAATCGCAAGTACTAATCCGTCTGCAGTTGACATTGCAGCAGCCATACCTCCAGCTGCAACTAATCCTGAGATTACGTATGGTAATCCAGCAACTTCAGGAGTTGCTAAAACTACTACACCAGTTCTCATGAACCATTCGTTTAATTGCAATACACCGTCACCGTTAAAGTCAGCTATAAATACTTGCTTTTGAGAAGACCATTGTTTGACCCACTCAATGCTATTAACTTCAGCAATAGATTTTCCAATTATACCAGTTGGTAAATTTGGATCCATTAATGAAATTTTTGATAGCGTTGCAAGCATTGGAGCTGAAGAGTAAAGCAAGAAAATGAAAAATAGCGACCAAGCTACCGATTTTCTAGCTGATTTAACAGAAGGAGTTGTGAAGTATCTCATTAAAATATGAGGTAACGACGCAGTTCCTACCATCATACAGATAGCTAGCGATATGTATTTCCATACTGCCATTCCACCTGCACCTACTCCAGCGTGAGCTACAGCAATGGATTTTAATCCACCTGGAACTCCAGCTGCTTTTACATCAGCGGCACTGTTTTTTGTTAAACCAAATTGAGACTCAAGTTCAGTTATCCTTGCTACTTCATCGCCTAACATTAAGTGAGGAAATACTCCTGCACCTATTTTGTTACTAATCCAGAAAACTGGAATTAGATAAGCGATTATCAATACAATGTATTGAGCTACTTGCGTCCATGTTACGGCTCTCATTCCGCCTAACATTGAACATAGCAATATACTAACTAAACCTACCCAAACACCTAATTCAAATGGAATACCTAAAGCTCTAGCAGCGATAGTTCCAGTAGCGTTAATTTGAGCAGTCACATAAGTGAATGAAGCTAATACAAGAACTAATACTGCGCAAAAACGTACTCCGTTTCCACCGTATCTTGTTCCTATAAAATCAGGCACCGTGTAACAACCAAATTTTCTTAAGTATGGTGCTAACAGAGTTGACACAAGCACATAACCACCTGTCCAACCTACTAAGAAAGCCATATAACTATAGCCACCAAAGTAAACACCACCAGCTAATGCTACGAACGAAGCACCTGACATCCAGTCAGCTGCAGTCGCCATTCCATTAAAAACTGTAGGTACTTGTCTCCCTGCAAGATAATAGGCATCCACCTGGACTGTTCGCGACAGGTAACCAATTAAAGCATATATTGCGACTGTAAAAGCCACAAACATAATACCAATTGCTTTTGCTGAAGCACCAGCTTGTTCTGCGATCGCCATAAGAATGATGAACACAATAAAGCCTCCAGTGTACAATCCGTATATCTTTGGAAGATTTTGTATAAATCCACCTTTAAACATTAGTCATCCTCCTTTTCTCCGAAGCCAAACTCTTCATCAATTTTTTCTTGTCTATTAGCAAACCAGAAAATTATGATAACAAATGCAAGAAGTGATCCTTGCGCTGTCATATAATAAGCTAGTGGATATCCAAGAAAAGACATAGAGTTGATTTCGTAACCAAAAAGGAAAATTACCATTGAAAAGAAAGCCCAAAGAGCCAATGTCACGAACATGTGGTTCCTTGTTTTCTGCCAATGTTTTTCTTTATTTGACATATTTCCCCCTATATTTACGTTAACGTATATTATTGATATGGATCTTACTTATCTGGAGACTAATTAAAAGTTAAAAAACCTAATATGAAATGCTATAAATCCAGTAAAATAAGGGAAAAAACAGAGACAAAAAAGCATACAACTTGAAATTGAATATAAAATCGTTATCTGAGGTATTTAAAGCAGTAAGAGAATATCTATTCCCATACGAAAAAATACAAAAAAAATTTTATAACATAAATAATAGAAACGATTTAAAGAAATTCGTTAAAGAGAGATCAGCATTCGTAACTCAAACAACTTTATATGGTTATTTAAAAACAAGAATGGGCTTAAAATATACGATGATGTTTTCGGATGAAATTTTTTTAAAATCCATCAATAAATCTAAATGGAATATATTTGCAATATCTGTTTCAGACTTAACTCTTTATACTTTTTCTTATCTTATTTCTTTGAAGAATAAAAATCTTAATAATATAGAAGAATTTTATGATGAGATTTTAGAAAATGAAAAAGAAAGCGGAATGCCTTCTGAATTAATAGAAAAATATAAAAATTTATTTAGACAAACTTTAAAAGAAATTAATTTAAGTAATTATTATCAAACCGAACCTTTCGAAGCTAGTGGACAAGCATTATATAATTGGTCACCGATAGCTGATGAGCTGAAAGTTTTAGATAAAGAGATAGTTCTAAACTCAATTAAAAATAAAT